>ACXJ01011408.1_pt1 | contig 21808 bp, 21 predicted proteins | sample 870861 | NCBI WGS metagenome assembly ACXJ01 (sample SAMN02954270, study PRJNA29437) | mine drainage metagenome | biome: terrestrial; feature: Richmond mine; material: biofilm; isolation source: combined biofilm from UBA (pink subaerial biofilm) and UBA BS (thick... ... | reverse complement strand
GGATCCCCATGATCAGGAAGGTGAACAGATTGCCGATGATAGTCGATTTCCAATCGACAGCCCCTGAATCCCTCGACTTATAGTCGAGGGTTGTTCAATATATAAAAAATATAATAAAAAAGGATTAGTATACATTAGGGCTGATGCAGATTATGGGATAGTTAAAATCGATTACTTAAGAAGTTTCATTAAACGAAATTGTTTGAAATTTTTTTTTAATAAAGTGGATTTTTATAGTATTGAATCTTCTCCGGTTTTAAAAGAGATTCTGGAAAAATACCCCACTGCCTTAAAAGGATTGATTCCGCGGCCAATCCCATACCTCCTTTTTAACTCTCACTCAATTACAAGAAAGAGTAAGAAAGAAAAGATCATTTTGACGGTGACCCGTCTTGGAGCGCATAAAAAAAATGCAGAATTACTTATTCGGTCTTTTGTGCGACTGGATAAAAAGGATTGGTTATTGGTTTTGATTGGTCCAATTGAGGTAGGTTTTCATAATTGGATTTTTAATTTTTTTGATAATTATCCTGAATTTAAAGAACGCATTCTTTTGCTTGGAAACTTGACGAATCGAGAAGAGCTTTTTGATTGGTATCAAAAATCTGCTATTTTTTGCCTCCCTTCCAGGCATGAGTCCTTCGGGATTGCCCTTTTGGAGGCCTGTGCTAACGGTTGTTTCCCAATTACGACAGGAGTCGGGGAAATGCCTGCGGCGTTCGATATGACAGATAATTGGAAATTTGGGAAAAAATTCACATCGGAAAATGAGGATGAACTTCTTGAATTGCTAAAGGAAACTACGAACTCCGAATTTGAGAAAGAAAGGGAAAGAATATCAGCAGAGTTAGTCGATCATATTAACAAGAATTTTGATAGTTATAAAATTGTAGATTTTTTAGACTCACTTTTCCAAAAAAAACTTTTGGAAATTAACGGATACTCAAAAGCTTAATTGCTTTTCATTCTATTGTATTCTTATAAATGGAACATGCTTACTGTTTTAATCGTGGTCTTGCTTTTCTGGCTTAAAGTAATCTGTTCATGGTTGCAAATTAAGATGCATCCTGGAATGGGCCGATGTCTCAAAAAAAGTATCCCAATAAACGTGATTCTCGACCAGAACAAAATCTTGAGTTCTTTAAAAGACTCATACTTATAAATCTCTTATGGTTCAAGGTCTCCTCATTAATACGCGAATATGGGGTTATTTCGCTAGGAAGCATTGAAAATGAAGTGGTGTTCGATCAAATGATCGCAAGACTTGAGCAATAGATGATATTTTTTTGGAAAGATCCCGTCTATTTAAAAATTCATAAGATGCTTCATGGTTGGATCCATCCCTATCGGTCATTGATCATTGGCGGGATCCTGATGGCTTTTATCAGCGGAGGGGTTTCCAGCGGGGTCCCGATTCTTCTTAAAGAGCTTATCGATAAAGTCTTTGCGCAAAAAGATCCGCAACTTCTATTTATCCTTCCATTGTCCTTTTTTGTTCTTTTTTCCGTCAAGGGATTCACCGGCTTTTTTCAGGCCTACCTGTTAAAAAAAGCGGCTCTCTTCATGATCAGCGATGTGAGACAGTCCCTGTTTGAGCATCTGATCCGGATGCCATTGGCATCTTTCGGAAAGGAAGGGACGGGTCATCTGATGTCGAGAGTGACGAATGATACTTATATTTTACAGGGCGGGGTTGCAGAAATTATTCGGGATCTTCTCCGCAATTCCTTCACCGCTGTCGGTATGCTGGTCGCTTTATTGTACATCGACTATAAACTGACGATTTTTGTCCTCTTGGCTGTTCCGCTGACACTCATTCCTATCCGCAAGATCGGGAAAAAACTCCGGATGGTCTCCCGAAAGACACAAGAGAGTTACGCAGATGTGAACCAGCACCTTTCCGAAACCTTGTCGGCTATCCGGCTGATCAAGTCCGTCGGTTCGGAGGAAAAAGAAATCCGTCAATTCCGGGAGTTTTCCCAGGCATATGCAAAATCTCAGTTCCGGTCGGCGAAATACGAAAACCTCCTCTCTCCCATCATGGAATCCATTGGTGCACTGGGAATCGGACTGGCCGTCTGGCTTGGTGGATATTCCGTGATTCATGGACACCTGACTTTAGGGACCCTGGTCGGGTTTCTGACGGCCGCCCAGATGCTCTACCAACCCATCAAAGGTCTGGCGAATTCTCAGGCGGGAATTCAGCAATCCCTGGCGGCGGCGGAGCGGATTGCCGAAGTTCTTGAGCGTCCTTTGGAAGAAATGAATGTGGCACGATCCGGCTGGACCGTGTCCCGTCTTGAAAAATCCCTCGAGTTCCGCAATGTGTCTTTTCGTTATCCAGTTTCGTCCTCGATAACACTTGAAAACATCTCTTTGTCCATCCCGTCCGGAGATTTTGTGGCCATTGTCGGTCCGTCCGGTTCCGGAAAAAGCACTCTGGTCAACCTGATTCCGTTGTTCTACCATCCAACGGAAGGGGAGATCCTGTGGGATGGAAAGAATCTTCAGGATGCGGATATTCGATCGCTCCGAAATGCCATCGGCATGGTCACCCAGGATGTTATCCTCATGAATCAGTCGGTCCGGGAAAATCTCCTCTATGGACTGGACCGTCCAGTTTCTCGGTTGGAGCTGGAAGAAGCGACAAAGGTTGCGAATGCTTTTGGATTCATTTCTTCTCTTCCGGACGGGTTTGAGACACGGGTTGGAGAGAAAGGCGTCTTTTTGTCGGGCGGAGAGCGCCAACGCCTCGCTCTGGCGCGGGTTGTCCTCCGGGATCCGACCCTTCTGATCCTGGATGAAGCGACCAGCGCTCTGGACACAGAATCCGAGTACGCCATTCAAAAAGCTCTGGAAGTCATCATGAAAAACAGGACGACCATCGTGATCGCCCATCGTCTGTCAACGATCCGGACCGCCCGCAAGGTCTATGTTCTGGACAAGGGCAAGATTGTCGAGGAAGGATCACATGAAGAGTTGATGCGGACAGACGGGGGCCGATACCAGAAGTTTTTGAATCTCTCCCTGGGACTTGCCCCCGATCCGGGCGAGAACAGCCCAAAACGGTCCGAATGAGATCTTCCTCTCTCTTTTATTACCGAATTTTTCTCCTGTTAAACCGCATTCTCTGGCCATTCATTCTCCCGGTTCTTTTTTGTGTCTGGGCATTTTCCCCCCGTTCCCGTCCCCACTTTCTCGAAAGACTGGGTCTTTCTTCCTTCAGTTCCAGGTATCCGGAAACGATGGAAGTCTCTTCGGGGAAGATTCTTTTTCATGTGGCCAGTCTGGGAGAGGCGAATGCGGCAACTCCCCTGATCCGGAAACTTTCAGAATCTTTCCCCTTGGTCCTGACGGCAACGACGGTGACCGGACGGGAGGCGTTAAAAAAAAACTTTCCCTCACTCCCGGTGTCCCTGGCTCCGATCGATCTTCCGGACTTGTGGATCCCTTTTCTGAAAAGTCGGCAGATTCAGAAAATCCTGCTCTTTGAGACGGAGATTTGGCCTTCAATGTTACTGTGTGCCATGCGCCTCGGGATTCCGGCAGGGATTGTCAATGCTCGCCTGTCGACGAGAGGGTTCCGGCGGATGAGCCGGTTCCGTTTTTTGTTTTCCCGGCTTTTTGGATCTCTGAAAACGGTCGTGGTGCAATCCGGAGAAGATCTTGAACGATTCCGGACGCTGGGAGTTCCCAAACAGGATGTACATCTCGCCGGAAATCTCAAATGGGACATCCCCGATCCACTGAAAGGCGGCACTGACAGCTCTCTCCTTTCCGAATGGGTTCAGAGGGCTGAGAAAATTTGGGGGAGTGAGAATCGAAGACCTTTTCGATTGTTGTTGTCGTCCATTCATCCGGAAGAGACGAAACGAATTCTGACGGCGATTGAAAAAGGGGCTCCCTACCCGCTTTTTCTTCATGTACTGATCGCTCCCCGTCACCTGGAGCGTCTTCCGGAATTCCGGTCTTTTCTGCCGAAAAGTCTTTTGGTGCAGGATCGGCACGATTTTTTTTTCATGGATGAAAAGAATGTTCTTCATGGGCACCTCTTTCTCTCCCTTCTGGACACTTACGGAGAATTGAGAGCGTTGACTGTTCTTGCGGATCTTGTTGTGGTCGGCGGAACGTTTGATCCCGTCGGGGGGCACTCCCCCATCGATGCGGCTGCGGCCGGGATCCCTCTTGTCTCTGGGCCGAATGTCGACCATATTCGAGAGGTGGTTCAAGATCTGTCCGACGGGGGGGGGATGATACAATTGCCGGGCCCGGACTTGCTTTCAGCTCTTCTGCTGGAACAGATGAAAAGTCCGGAGAAGAGAGAGAAAATGGGGCAGAAAAACCGGGAGGTTTTTGCTGCACAACGGGGAGCTCTCCAGCGGACGATGGAGCTTCTAAAGCCGTTTTTGGAAGAGATGTCTCCTCCCCCAAAGAGGACAGATTTGTGATTCCCCGTCCCTGGCTGTCTCCTTTTTCCCTGGCCTATGCCGGAGGGCTTTATCTATGGGAGGAAGGCTATCGCCGGGGGATATTGTCCACGAAGAAACTGTCGATTCCGGTGATCGGAGTCGGAAGCATCATGGTGGGAGGGGCCGGTAAAACACCGGCCACTATCTGCATTCTGGAATCCCTAATCCGCATGGGGTTGTCTCCAGGGGTTCTGACCCGTGGGTACGGACGAAGAAAGGAAAACGCGGAGCCCTTTCTGTTTCGCTCGGGGGACAATCTCTCCCCCGAAAGAGTCGGTGACGAACCGGCCATGATGGCCGAACGATTCCCGGAAACCCTTTTCTGCATCAGCCGTGACAGGGCGATCGGCGGAACATTTCTGGAAACCGCGGGTGTGGACGTTGTTCTTCTCGACGACGGGTTCCAGTCCCTGGAGTTGCATCAGGACCTGAGGGTCGTGATCTTGCCTTCCGAGGTGCCATCGGGAGGGCCGGGTTCTGTCTTTCAGCTTCTTCCCGCGGGGAATCTTCGGGACTTTCCCTCGCGGCTCAAGGAAGCGGATGTTCTGGTGAACGTCCGGGAATCCTGGAGGAAAGAGGATTACGATAAAGAGTTTACTCCCCAAGAAAAATGGACGTCGTTTTGTGGTCGAGAGGCTGTTATTCTGGAAGCGACAATCAAACCCTCCGGGGTTGAGAAGAACCTGGAAGAGAGTCGAAGGACTCACCAGTCTCGGGAACTTGCTGTCGTTCTGGTGTCTGGTATCGCCCGTCCCCGACGTTTTTTTCACATGGTGGAATCCCTGAACCATACAATTTTGGGACATCTGACCCTTCCGGATCATGTCCGTTATTCGCCGGATGTTCTTCTGAAAATAGAACTATGGGTGAAGAAGATCGAAAAAAAAACAGGCCGGGCGATCGAAAAGATACTGGTTACAGAAAAAGACTGGGTCAAGCTTTCCCGACAGAACGATCTGGATCCTCGAATCCAGCCTATAGGCATTCGAATGGAGTGGAAAGAAGATCGGCCTTGGGCCGATATTCTCTCTCGCAAGTTCGGATGGAAAAGATGATCCGGAACCGAAATTCTGATGGGACGCGCATTCCTCGATTTTTGTTGAATCTGGTTGCCAAAACCTTTCAGATCCTGCCTCACCGAAAGGCCCTGGCTATGGGAAGAGGCACGGGAGATGTCATTCGCCGCATTCTCCCCAAAAAGGCGGAATTGGCCCGGAGAAATCTTGAAATGGCCTATCCGGATCTTGCGGGAACTCCCGAACTCGAGCAAAGGGTTCAGGATGTCTTCCGGCACTTCGGGATGATGGGGGCCGAATTCCTCCGCTTTCCGGTTCTGACAGAGGCCTGGTTAAGGGAGCATGTGCAGGTTTCGGGACTTGAGCATGTTTTCTCCTTGCTGGAACAAGGAAAAGGGGTCCTGGCTTTTTCAGCCCACTTCGGAAACTGGGAGTTGGCGATCAAACGACTGGCTCTCGATATTCCCGTTCAGATTCATGTGGTCATCCGCCGGATCAAAGACCCGAATGTTCACCGATTTATCGAGGAGTATCGAGAGCGGTATGGAGGGGCTGTCTCCATTCTCCAGGATCAGGGTCCTCTCTCGATCTTTCGGTTGTTGAAGAAAAACGGGATTGTCGTGACCGTTCTGGACCAGAACGCGGGGAAGGGGGAGGGTGTCTTTACGCCGTACTTCGGCCGTCCGGCATGCACTTATTCGAGCGTGGCCCGGATCGCTATCCGGCAGAACATTCCTCTCCTGCCCGTTTTTGATGCAAGAACTGATTTGGAAAATCACCAGGTTGTACTGGGAGCGCCCATTCCTCCGCCAGATTTGCCTGAAGAAAGGTCTATTCAGATGCTGACCGAGGCATGTACAGAAAAGATCGAAGAGATGGTCCGGAAACATCCCTCCCAATGGATCTGGATGCACAACCGGTGGAAGACGAAGCCTGCTGCTGAGAAAACTATTTCATGAAAACACTCTCTTGTAACAACAAATTGTATTTTGTACTAATAATATTGGGTAAAGGGGAGAATGTTCAGCATGATAGCTGAAAACTGGGGAACTAGCAGGAGTAGAAGGCAGTTATCAGTTTATATTCTTGCGTATAATCAGGAGCATAAAATCCGACCGGCGCTTGAAAGTGTCATGTGGGCGGATGAGGTGATTCTTGTTGATTCAGGGAGTACGGATAAGACGGCAAGCATTGCAGAGGAACTAGGCGTAAAGGTTTATCAAGTTCCATTTGTTGGATTCGGGGATCTTCGCCAGAAAGCGATTGATCTCTGCCAGCATGAATGGATTTTTAGTCTTGATTCGGATGAGCGAATGACTGTTGAAGCGCAAAAGGAAATTCTTGAGATCCTATCGTCAAATGATCCTGCAGATGCGTATCTTGTTCCTCGTAAAAACTATTTTTTAGGAAAATGGATCCGTTTTTCGGATTGGTATCCCGATTATCGGCAGCCGCAATTATTTCGGCAAAATGCTCTTTGTTATTCTCAAGATTTAGTTCACGAATCCTACTCATTGAATCCGGGTTATAGGCTTGGATACTTTCAGTCTGCAATTGTTCAAATTCCCTACTATGATTTTTCTGAAATGATCCAAAAGATGAACAGATACTCGACTTTGGGAGCAGAGAAGGTCATTTCAAAAGAGGGTGGATCGGGATCATTTTTAAAAGCCATCTTACATGGAGTTTGGGCATTTTTTAGGCATTATATCTTAAAAATGGGGTGTTTTGATGGGGTACCAGGATTTATCATTGCCTTTTATAACTTTGAGAGCTCTTTTTATAAGTATATGAAAGTATATGATAAAAGGAGGAAAAAAGAGGATTTTAAAAATTCGGAGTTAAATAGACATTCTCTATAGTAAAAGATAAAGAAGAATGCCGACTTATTTTAAATCTTTCCTTAATTTTCCCAATATGTTTCCTGATTTTTAGGGGTCGATCATTAAAAATACTCATCTAATTACATCGATTATTCCTGAAAAACCTTTACAGTGGCATGGGGTTCCCCTTTTTCATATCCGATTTTTTAATTCCGATTTTTCCGGTCATCTTTACTTTATCTTTGGTCAGGGACTGGGTGACCATGTCAATGCTTTTAGAATTTTAGAGGAAGTAAGGTCTCGTTTCCCGAAAGCAAAATACATTATTTTTGCTGACAGACGATGGGAGGATCTCGTAGTTCGACTGAGAAGTGTTGATATCCGATGGTATCCAGAAGCAAAGGATGTTTTATCAAAAGAAGGGACAAATAACCCCTATGATCAGGCCTTAAAAATAGTTCGCCAGGAAATTAGCGCTCTTCCTGTTGAAGCCTATTTGGCTTATGCGCATTTTCCAATGCCCGATCGGTATTCCCGGAGAGAAACGACCCTTGAAGCGACTGCCAGAACTATCGGATTGTCATTGGGCCCCTCTCCCAGGCCGTTTTTACCAGTGGGTCATTCTGACTTTTCCTGGGCAGAAGAATATTTACAAAAGCATCATCTCGAAAAAGAAAAATTTGTTTTGATAGCTCCTTTTTCATGGCCCAACAAGGTTTGGGGAAAGGAGAGGTTTTCGCAACTGATAGACCGATTTCATGATGAATTGGGTTTGCGGACAGTTGTTGTTTCCTATCCGGAAATTGGACCTTTCAATAATCCCGGTGTTGTCTGCGCTTTTGATTTATCTCTTGGTCAAATTGCGGGATTAATGCAGTATGCGGGCCTCTATGTAGGCCTTGATTCAGGTCCAAGTCATATGGCTGCATTTTTTGAACTCCCAATGGTGGTTATTTTCGTAGAACAAAGAACTTTTCCTTTTGAGGTTCGCCCGTTAACTCCTTCGGGTGTCTATGTTGTGGAATCTTTTTTTACTACAGAGGATTTTCCTCAGGTTGAAACTGTTTTTAATGCTTCGAGAATGATATTTTTTAGAAATAAAGAGGAAGTTTCTGTTTGTCCTGTTTGCCGTAACAAAATGCAGTATGTTTTGAGGGCTGAAAACAATATTGTTCGAATGATGTGTTCCTGTGGGTTGTCGCTAGATCAAACCTTTCCGGAATTTACCGAACCCTATAATGCTAAACACGACTCTAAAAAGGATACCATCATTTTTAGAGAAAATTCTGACTTGGTGGAAGATTTAAATCTTTCTTTAAAACCTTTAAAAATTTCTTATTTGGAATCATGGAGGCTCGAGCTTGCCGCCAAAATGCCTAAAGAGGTGAGTATTGTTTTTTCTAAGAGACAACCAGGGTTGTCGAAAGATTGTCGATTAGAAAAAGGAACTCTTCAGTTAAGCTTGGACAGCCTCATTATTTGGATGAAAAAGCATGAATATAATTTAAAAAAAGTTGATCAGATGAATGGAAACGTCCATTTATATTTTGCCAGAATAAAACAAAGTTCATTGGAAAAAAAAGAAAAAAAATTAAAAATTCCCTGGAATAATACATTTCTTAATGTAACGGAGAGTCAGTATCTGCGTTGGTATTCTTATGATTCATGGGCAAACCCAGATAGTCTTGTTGGGATTGTAAAAGGAATGTCAGAGCTTGCAAGCTGGAAAAGGGAAATTCTTTCCTGTGCTTTGGTTGCTTTTTCAGCTCAAAAAACAATGCGATCTTTTCGCTGGATTTTTAAGGCTTTTCTCTCGAGCAAGGTTTAGGCTTTTTCAAAATAATTGTTGAAAGGGATAATGTTTATGTTTATATCGGGCTTTACGTTTTGTCGTAATCTTATCCGTCTTGATTATCCCTTTCTTGAGTCCTTGCGGTCTCTGCTCCCTGTAGTGGATGAATTAATTGTTGCTGTCGGAGATTCAGATGACGGGACATTGGAGGCAGTCCAAGAACTACGTTCCTCTCATGGAAAAATCAAGATCGTCGAATCAAAATGGGATGCTGCTCTTTTTGAGAATGGAAAAATTTTTGCCCAACAGACAAATTTAGCACTGGAAAACGTAAGTCCGGGAGCGGACTGGGCGATCCACCTTCAGTCGGATGAATTACTTCATGAAAAGGATTATGAAAAACTGATTGCTTCTTTGGAAAAATACCGAAAAGAAAAAAATATTGTAGGTCTGATGCTTCGTCAGCTTTATTTTTATGGAGACTATTGGCATACAAATCCATACGCCGGAAGACGATTACTTCGAATTATTCGCCCAAACGGTACGCTGGAATCTATTGGTGATGCATCGGGCTTTGCAAGGAAAGTAGATGGGAAATATATCGACAAAAGCCAGAAACATTTATGGCGTTATGCGGATGCGACTCTTTACCATTATGGTTTTGTGAATAGCCCTGAAAAATTAAAAGACAAGATTCGGGCGAAAGCGGATCTTTATCATCAAGGTGTGCCGACCGGGGAAGATCAGAAACGACTTGCGGAAAAAATCTACCGGCCGGAATGGATGGAAATCATGAAGCCATTTAGAGGGACTCACCCTGCAGTAATGGCAGATCGAATTCATAAATTTCCTGTCAGGTACCATATGCCAAATCGTTGGCTTAATCCAAAATATTATGGGTATCTTCTTAGACATGGATATAAGGGCTGATACTTTGTGTGTTGATTGGAAAGACATAAACCCTCTATCCCGCATATTTTTTTGTAATGGGGCATTTATTAATCGGGAGCTAGATATTTTTCAATCAATGATGAGTTTTAGTCACTAAAGGGATGAGTTTTTGTCTTCCGGGATAACATTAAAATCAAAATCTAAAATTTTGGTTGTTCTTTTGGGGAGAATCGGGGATGTCATTTTTACCCTTCCCTCTGTCATTGCTTTCAAAAAAGCCCGTCCGGATATCGAGATCGACTGGATCGTCGAGGATCGTTGTGCAGACCTTCTCTTTAATCATCCTGTGATTTCCAATCGAATTGTGTTTCGTCGCTCGGAATATCAGTCTCTTGTCAAAAAGAAAAAATATCGTGCGGCGTTCTGCCTTCTCCGGGATCTTGTTATGACCGTGAGAAAGAAAAAATATGATGCGGTCCTTGATTTTCAGGGACTTTTGAAATCCGGTCTCTTGACGGGACTCGCAAGATCTCCCCTGAAACTGGGGAGTCCGTCCACCTATGGGCGCATGAAGGAAGGGGCTGGCCTGTTTTCTAAACAGGTTTCTCTCTCGGATCCGGGGCTTCATCTGATCGACCGGCATGCGTTGGTCGTGCGAGAGTTGCTGGGAGATGTTCCCTTCACCCGGGAGTTTTTTTTGGCTTTTTCCGAAGAAGACCGGAACAAAGTTGAAGATGTGCTGAATCAGAAAGGGTGGGGAAATAAGAGCTCCTTGACCAATGATCCTCCGCTCATCCTCCTTCATCCCTTTGCCAGCTGGGAAACGCGTCAATGGCCGATGGCCAATTTTCTTGAGACGGCGATCTATTTTCTCAAAAAAGGCTACCGAATCGGAGTGATCGGGGGAGGCGGTGAGTCTCAATGGCATCTCCTCGCACCTTTTCGGGATTTTCTGGAGAAGACAGAAAAAACGGAACCTGATATAAATACAAAGATGAAGTTTTTTCTGGGAGAATTGTCTCTTCGGGGAACGGGTCTTCTGATGGCTCGTTCTGATCTAGTGATTGCGGACGATTCCGGACCGATGCATCTGGCCTCAGCCCTGGGGGTTCGAACGCTCGGAATTTTCGGCCCGACTGATCCCGTCCGGCTTGGTCCCTCCTACCCTCCTGGGAGCCGATCGATTCATCTGGATCTTTTGTGTCAGCCCTGTATGAAGAGACGTTGCCCTATCGGGACGCTTTGCATGACCAATCTCTCGCCGGAGGTTGTCATTCGGGAAGCAGAAGATCTCCTCTCCGTTCCATTGGCAAAACAGGACAGACATGGGTGAAATGGGTTCCTGCAAACGTATTCTGATTATTAAACCCAGTTCATTGGGGGATATCGTGCACTGTTTTCCACTGGTGGACGAAATCCGGAGATCCTGTCCCGGATCTGAAGTGGACTGGGTTGCCAACACAGAATATGTCTCTCTGGTCAAACGTTATCCCGGTGTCCGCAATGTTCTTGCCTTTCCTCGCTCCCGATGGGGAAAAGCGACGTTTTTTCATGACCTCCGTTTTTTTCTGTCCGATCTTCGGGCAGAAAGTTATGATGCCGTCGTTGATGCCCAGGGACTCTTGCGTTCAGCCCTGATCGCGAAAGCCTGTCGTACGGATGTTCGTATCGGCTCCAGCGAGGCCCGGGAGGGCGCTTCCCGCTTTTATTCCCATATTGTGTATCCAGAGAATGGAAAAGGAATTGTTCATGCCGTCCAGAAGAATCTCCATCTTCTGGAGGCCTTGGATATAACTCCACACTATTCATCTGAAAAGCTGATCTATACTTCGCAGGATCAGGACCGGCTCCACCAAATTCTTCAGGAAACCGCACCGGACTTCTCAGGTGACTTTTTCGTCTTGCACCCCGGAGCCAAGAGATCGATCAAGCAATGGCCCTCCCTCTACTTCTCCAATCTTCTGGATAAGATTCACAGGTATTTTCCGTCCATTCGCCCTGTGCTGATCGGTGCTCCGGAGGATCGTGCCTTACTCGAAGAAATCGATGGACGTACCCGGGCAAAAGCGGTCCTCCTTGCAGGAAAGATCCCGATCGATCTTTTGCCCCTGTTTTTTGAAAAAGCACTATTTTACGTTGGTAACGATTCGGGGCCTCTTCATCTGGCCGTCATGGCCGGTGTACCGACAGTTTCGTTCTATGGATCCTCGACACCTGAGCGTACCGGACCCTTTGACGGGGGCACAGGAAATCATGTGGTTATGGGGGACAATGTTCCCTGTTCTCCCTGTGGGGATTTTCAAAAACATTGCGATCATCAGAGTTGTCTGGTCGGCGTAACCCCTGAAGCGGCTTTTTCCAAAATTCTCTCACTGATGCCCCAGCAAGACCAACAATCGGAAAGGGTGTCTTTGGAGCCAACGGTTAGGCGATCTGCATGATTCTTAATGAACTGTATTTGCCAATTTATCGGTGTTTTAAAAATAGTGATGATATTTTTACATTTTTTTAAATATGTCACCTAAATGTCAGATTGAGGTTTAAGTGTTTGTATCAGCCTTCACGTTTTGCCGTAATTTAGTCAAGCTAGATTATCCTTTTTTAGAATCTATTCGTTCAGTCTTACCCATTGTTGATGAGTTCATCGTTGTAGTGGGGGATTCAGAGGATGATACGCTTAACCAAATTGAATCGATCAAAGATCCTAAGATACAGATTGTAAAAACTGTTTGGGATATGAAACTTAAGCAGGATGGCTTGATCTATTCCCAACAAACAAATATTGCTCTTGAGCATTGTCGGCCTTTTGGTGATTGGGCAATATATATACAGGGTGATGAAGTATTACATGAAAAAGACCTGCCTGAAATCAGGAAATCTATGGAGCAATATAAGAATGATCGGGAAATTCTGGGTCTTATGATGCGTTACTATCACTTTGTTGGTGACTATTGGAGTATTGATCCTTGGGCCTATCGCAGAGCTCTTAGAATAGTTCGTCCTGGTGGACTTGTTCGATCCGTGGGGGATGCCGTTGGATTCGCCAGATCTTCAGATGGGTTATATATAGGAAAAAAAGAAAAAAGTTTATGGCGTTACGCCAATGGACGAGTTTATCACTATGGTTGGGTTAAGGATCCGCGAATTTTGAAAGAAAAGTTTCTAAATAGAGTGCTCTGGTATTGGGAAGGAGTTCCGACAGAAGAAGATAAAAAATCACTAAACTCTGATACATATATCCCAGAAAACTACAACATTCTTAAAGTATTTAAGGGTACTCACCCGAATGTTATGCAGGACCGTGTTTCTCAATTTCCTATTCCACATAAACGCCGTTCGCGTTGGTTAAATCCCCAATTTTATCAGTATGTTTTGAAACATGGATTCAAGGGTTAAATTTCTCAAAAGGGTTGCTGTTCAGCATTCGGGCTTGATTGGGTTACTCTGGGCTCAGTAAGTAAAAAACAAAGTCAATTTATACAAGGACTTTTTTGACAGGGTGGATCCAGATGCGAACTCAATGCATCATTTCTGTGGTTATTCCCTTTACCGGGAACCCGGATTTCTTGGAACAAGCGATCTCTTCCGCAATACAACAAACTTTCCCACATTTTGAAATTCTTTTGATAGATAATCTGGCCAAGAAGGATGCCGTCGATTGTGCTCTCTTTTGGGTTCGAAAATACCCTGAAAAAATTCGCATTGTATCAGAACAAAAGAAGGGAGCTGCAGCTGCAAGGAACTGCGGGATCCGTGAAAGTCGGGGAGAGTTTGTGGCATTTCTGGATAGTGACGATCGTATGAAACCGGATAGACTTTCAACTCAATGGGAATTACTTCGGGATAATCCTGAGATTTCACTTGTGGGATCTTGGAAAGATAGTATATCCCCCGATGGAAAAACTGTTCTGGAGATGGATGTCAAGCCACAAGTTCCCAAATGGGCATCAATTCTTTTCCGAGATGATCTTCGATTTTCAGAAGATCCACTTTTTGAGCCGCAAACTTCCACATTTTTTTTTCGAAAAGAAACTTCTCTTAGGATTGGTTTGTTCGATGAAAATTTCGATCCGTTTTGGCTCGAAGATACAGATTTTGTTCTAAGAATGTATCAACAGGGGCAAGTTTCTATTTTATCTCAATCGCTGATTGAATATCGAACCCATTCTACACAAGATGAACTCCAACGAATTTACGATTTCAAAAATATTGAAAATCATGGACTCTTTTTCGAAAAATTGAAAAGAACATATTTGGATCGAAGGAAGAGTCGGGTCTTTGAGAAATTTAAAAAGCTATCATCCCGATGGCTTCGCGAAGCAGGTACAAAGATTGCCTGGTTTTCGGGAGGTAAAAATATCAGTGAAGTCCTGATTTCACGCGCTTTAAAAAATGATTGGTCAGATATTCGTAACTGGGAATATCCGATTCGTTTTTTGCTTCCGACCTCAATTTGGCCGACTCCTTTCGGAAAACTTCCTACTAAACCTCTTACTCTTCCCCCTCATATTAATCGTGAATGGGCGGAAAATTATCTTGCTTTCTAAAAAAGTATGAGGAACGTTTTGTGGAGCCAATCCAGGGTGTTAAAAGGAAAAGTGATGATAACCGTTTGATTCTCATGAGAGACATTCTTGACAAGACGTCCTTCCGTCTAATGGTACTGGGCGTTAACTGGGTTGGCGACGCTGTTCTCTCCCTTTCGACCCTCCAGGCTGTTCGGAATCAATTTTCCCAGATAAAGATTTTTGTTCTTGCCCCTGAACAAACCAAGGATGTCTATGCGTTGTCGCCGGCTGTTGAACATGTCCTATCAAAATCCTTTTCTCGGGAAAAGAAAATTTCCTCAAAAAATTCCCTGACCCTTTGTTTTCCCTTGTCTTTCCGTTCCGCCTGGACCCTTTGGAAAGGGGGTTGGCCCAACCGGATTGGATATGGATCAGAGGGGAGATCTTTTCTTCTGAACAGAGTGGTTGACTACGAACGTTGGAAAAGTAAAAAGCTTCATCAGTCAACATACTACAAAGAACTGGCAGAGTCCGTATTCGGGACCCTTCCCGATCTGGATCCCGCTCTTTCCGTTCCAACTGAAAAGAAGGATATGGCCAGGGATTTCCTCCGGAAACATCATATGGAAGACTTGTTCCTTGTGGGAATCAATCCGGGGGCCTATTATGGTGCGGCCAAAATGTGGCCTCCGGAATTCTATAAGGATATTGTTCGCCGCATTCTGGAAGAGATGCCGGAGGCTGGAATCGTTCTTTTTTCCGGGGAAAAGGACCGTTGGGTGACGCGGGAAATCGCTTCAGAACTTCCTCCGGACCGGGTGGCTTCAACCGATGGAGCGGTTCCCCTGTCAGAAAGTATCGCCTTGCTGTCGTTGTGCCGCTATGTCGTGACGAACGATTCCGGGATGATGCATCTGGGAGGGGCGCTCGGTCTTCCGGGAGCAGCCCTTTTTGGTCCGACCGATCCGGTGGCGACGGGGCCCATGGGAGGACGAACCCGCATTTTTCATTTTCCCGTCCGCTGCTCTCCCTGTTTTTTGCGCTATTGCCCCATCGATCACCGATGCATGCGGTCTTTGACTCCTGACTTGATCTGGCCCACAATCAGGGAAGATCTGGAAAAACTGAAAAGGATAACCTGAATGCAGGATGCTGTCACGAAACCGTCTTCTCTGGTTTTGACCGACCGGGACGGAACGTTGATCCGGGATGTTCCCTATCTCTCCCGGTTGGAGGATATCCAGCTTCTGCCCGGGGTTGCCTCGGCCATCCGGCATCTGAATACACTTCGTATCCCGGTGGTGGTGGTCACAAATCAGTCCGGCGTGGCCCGAGGGTATTTTACGGAGTCTTTTGTCCAGGAGAGTCATCTCTTGTTGAATGACCTTCTTGGCAAAGAAGGTGCCCATATCGACCGGTTTCTGTATTGTCCACATTTGTCGGGAGCTGTTAAGAGCCTTTACGATAGGGATTGCACATGTCGTAAACCGCGCTCCGGAATGTTGAAAACAGCCTTGGATGCATACGGTGTTTTGCCCAGTCGGGCAATGATGGTGGGGGATTCGATTCGGGATGTGGAAGCCGCGGAAAATTTGGGTATCATGGCTTATCTTATCGCTTCGGATTCCCGCACTGTGGCTTCTGCCTCTGCCTATATCGTTTCGTCCTTTTCCGAAGCGGTAGAAAACTTTCTTGTTGCCCGGAATCGGGTGATAAGCGAAAGGAGTTCCCATGCCCCTTGATCCGTTCCTGCAGTCGGTTCTTGTCTGTCCCAAGTGTAAAGGGGATTTGACGATGGTCGATGATCCCGAAGGGTTGGCCTGTCCCGCCTGCCAGCTTGTGTATCCGATCCGGGAGGAGATTCCGGTGATGCTGGTGGAAGAGGCTCTACCCTATTCCTCCGTCAATCCCCGCTAAAGGAGGAGGGCTTTGTCCGGATTGTGAAAAAGGTTCTTTTTGTCGGACTACGTGCCATGGGAGACATGGTTCTGACGCTTTCGGTCCTGCGCGCAGTGCGGGACTCCTGTCCGGAGGCGAAGGTGGATTATCTTCTTGAGTCCGGCATGGCCGTTCTGTTCCAGGAAGAGCCTTTTGTCCGGAGGGTAATTCCTTTGCCACGCACCGGAAAGTCAGAGTCCCGCCTCTCCTCCATCCATTCTTACCTCAAATTTCTCCTCTCCGTCCGTCAGGAGGGCTATGATGTCGTGGTCGACCTTTTTTCCCGGGGCCCCCGTTCACGTTTGATTGTCTGGTTTTCAAGGGCTGCCCGGAGGGTCGGTGTTGCGGACCACACGACTTGGCTGGACCGCTGGATTTATACGGACAGGATTCGTTTTCCGAATGTCCTGACACAGGTCTATGATCAGATGCTCTATCTGGTCAGAGGGCTGGGATTCCGAACGGATTTTCCCCAACCCCAAATGTCGATCGGATCAGAAAACATCCAAAAAGCCATCGGTCTGCTCGGGAAATCGGGAGAAGTCAAAACGGAGTATCTGGTTCTCTTTCCGGGCTCGGGTCAAAAAAACAAGAATTGGCCAACCTTGAACTGGGAAAAACTCATTCGGTCCATTCGGCGAACGGGTGTTCATGTGGTTGTGATGGCGGGTCCTCTGGACCGGGAGCCTTTTGAGGAACTGAGAAGGCTTTTTGAACTGGAAGAAGCTGGCATACAGTGGTTTTTGCAATCGGATCTGTCGGTTCTGAAAGGGGTTCTCGCTCTTTCACGCGGGGCCGTGGGAAACGACTCCGGTCCGTTGCATCTGGCGCAAGCCCTGGGAAAAAAGGCCGTTGTCCTCTTTGGACCGGGAGACCATGTTTCCTACCGCCCCTATCTCGGCTCTTTTGTCCGCTCCGGCCTCTCTTGCTCTCCCTGCCAGTCGTTTGTCTCGCGCTGTCCCGACAATCAATGCATGAAAACGATTTCGGTCGAGAGTGTTCTGGAAGAGATGTTCCGGCAAGGTCTGCTTGTCTGATGGACCAGAAAACAGCGGCCTCTCCCCGGATCGGCATCTACCGGACCCGTTATCTGGGAGATCTGATCCTCTTCGTTCCCGTTCTTCGAAAACTTCTGGCTTTGACCGACCCCCAAAATCTCTTTCTCGTTGTTAACGAGGGGGACGGGAGTTTCCCCTAAAACAGCTGGGAGTTCCTTATTTTTCGTTCGACCGGGGGACACTTCTTCGAAAAATGCAGAGTCTTCAGAGCCTGAAAAAACGGTTAAAAAATCAGTTTTTCGATTACTGGGTCGATATGACGTTGTCCGACAGATCGCGGCATGTGACGCGAAGCGTGCAGGCAAGAATGCGGGTCGCATGCGGGAGTGCCGCAGATCATCGGTCCGCAGATCCCTGTGACCTCTTTGTGCCGGTCGACTATAACCATGGTCCCGGCCATGTTGTCGATCTCTGGGAGCAGGTCTTTCGAAAAGCAGGGATTCCTTTGCCGGAATCGGACAAGGACGGAACCCTTCCGGTGGATCCCGAAGCCCTCCAATCGGTCGAGCGTTTTCTGGAAGCATCGAACCTTTCAGGCCGGCCGTTGCTTGCGCTTCATCCCGGCGGTCGCCACTGGTTCAAACGATGGCCTCCGGACCGGTTCGGACAGTTGGCCACCCGATGGCATCAGGAGAACAAAGGAGCCACGATCCTGGTCGCAACACCGGCCGAACGGACCTTGATAGACTCCGTCCGATCGGCTGTTTTGCCGGAAGTTCCGGTCGTGCCCTTTGGGGGAACCGTTCCCGAGCTTCATGCTCTTTTTTCGAGAGTGGACGTTTTTGTGGGGAATGACAGCGGACCTTTGCATCTGGCCCGATCGGCAGGAACGCGGGTCCTGGGCCTTTACGGTTCGACTCTTCCCGCCGTCTGGGGTCCCCTGAGGGATCCGTCGGATGCTCTGCGCGGGAAGACGCTTTATCATTCTCTGTCCTGTTCGCCGTGTGATCACACCGGCTGTTCTCTGGGAAAACAGAACTGTCTGCGGCAAATTTCTCTGGAGGAATCCTTCCGTCTTCTGACAAAAATCCAACAAACAGGACGCTCAGGGAGTGAGGAACGCACGTGATACGCCTCGACGACGGAAATGTCCTTCCATCGATCCTCTACTACCATCGCGTGTCTCCGGACGTGTCTTTTGACGTTGGTGTGACGCCCGAGATTTTTCGCTCCCAGATGATGTTCCTGAAGTCGCAGGGGCTTTCTGGCACAACACTGGCCGAGGGGATGAAGGCAAATTCACACAAAGAAACCTGTATTCTGACGTTCGATGACGGATATCTGGATAATTACGAGCATGCAGCACCCATCCTGGAGGAGGTCGGGTTTCGGGCGACCATTTTTTGCGTGTCTGACCGGCTGGGGAGATTGACCGACTGGTCTGAAGACCCCGACTGGAAAGGTATCCCGTTGATGGCAGAAGAGGAGGTGCGCGATTTGTCCTCCCGTGGATTCGAAATCGGCTCCCATACGCGCACGCACTGTGACCTGGGCGCATTGTCCAGGACGGACCCCCTGCAGGCCAGACGGGAGATATTTGACAGCCGAATGGAGCTTGAAGATCTCCTCGGCAAGCCGGTCACTTCTTTTTGCTACCCCTATGGAGGATGGACGGAGACGGCCGTCCAGTGGGTCCGGGAAGCCGGGTACCGGCAGGCCCGTTCCGTCCAGCATGCCCGTTGGGGGAAAACCTACGACATGTATCTTCTCCCCTGCCGGCCGGTTTCCGGAAAAATGCCTTTCTGGCGCTTTGGATGGTATGCCCGATTGTGGCGTCTGGGTCTTTAAAAGCGGGGGAGATCGGGTGAACATCTTTCATTTGGACTGCACAACGGGATTCGGGGGACAGGAAAGCGATCATCTTTCGGAAGCCCGGGGTTTTCTTGAAGAAGGTCACCGCTATATTCTGGGAACCCGGGAAGGAACCCCTCTGGACGAAAAAGCCAGAAAGGAAGTTCCAACCGTCTCCCTGCCCTTGTCCGGAAACATGGACATGGTTTCTCTCCGTCGTATCCGGCAGGTTCTTCTCTCAGAAAAAATCGACGTTTTGGTGACGACAAGCTATATCGACAGCTGGCTTGGACCTCTTGCGGCATATTCACTCGGGAAGTCCCGTCCCTTTGTGGTTCGTCAGCGCCATCTGTTCAATCCTCCGAAAAATCTTTTCCCCTATCGGAAAATGTGCGACAGACTGGTGGTGGTCAGCGATGCTCTCCGGTTGTATTTTATGGAAAAAGGGCTTCCGTTCTGGCATGTGACAACCATTCACCGGGGGATTCCGGAGATCGACCGGAGGCCGTCGTTGGAAAAAGATTTGTCTTCTCCCCATCCAGAGAGACCGGATGGTCCGATAATCCTTCAGGTTGGCATCTTCCAGCGGGATAAAGGACAGCATTTGGCCTTGGATGTGTTTAAAAAGCTCGTTCAAAAAAGACACGATCTCTCTCTGGTCTTTTTGGGGGATGGCCCTCTTTTGCCGGAGGTCCAGGCCCGGGCGGACCAGATTTTTGCTCCTGAAATCCGTCGCCGGATCGTCTTTGCCGGCTATCAGGACCCTCGTCCCTTTCTGCGCCGCGCCAGCGTCGTCATTCAGCCATCTCTCCGGGAAGCCCTGGGGCTTTCGATTCTGGAGGCTCTCGCTGAAGGCTTGCCGGTCGTGGCGTTTCGCGTGGGCGGGGTCCCCGAGATTTTAAACCATGCCCCTCCGGGGCGGGGGATTCTTGTCCAGCCCTGGAACACGGAAGCTTTTGCCAGCGCTGTTCTGGAGTCTCTGGAGAAAACCATGCCCCGGGAGCCGTTTGATCATAAAAACGTGTTTTCCCTGAAAGCCTGTGTCCGGAAAACCCTGTCTTTCTACGAGGACGGGCTTGAAAAGCTCCGGTCGGGTTTCCTCCACAAGAACCCCTATGAGACAATCGGAGGAAGAGCCGATCCAATGTTCAGGGCAAAATCGAACGAGTAAGGAGAGAGCATGAGCCGACAAATCCGCATGAATCCACGTATCGCAAAAGGGCAGCCCTGTCTTGAAGGGACGCATATTCCGGTTTCCGTGTTTCTGGAGCTTTTCAAGAGGGGATATTCCATTGAAAGAATCGTTTCGGAGTGTTATCCGGATCTTTCCCGTGACGATGTGGTGGAAGCGATCGATTTCATGATCGACTGGGTCCGCCGGGCCCCGATGTATCTGCCGGACCTTGTGGACCAGAAATCGCCGGAAACCCCTTCCATCATTCAACTGGACGGCCTGAACGAAAACTGATCTCGTCCGGTCGGGCAGACCTGTCAGACCTCCTTGCTCCCGGGTTCTGTCGACATGGGGAGTCCGGTCCGTCGAAGACCCTGTTCCGAAAACAGAAGTGTGATGGATCGGGACGAGACGGAGAGTGAGTTGGGAAGAAAGAAAGTGGATTCTCCATCCATTTGTCCGGCGACTCCTTCCTTTATCGACAGCTTTTCGGTCCGGACGGATTCCCTCCGCCAGAAATTCCCGCTTTTCCCGAGTGCGGCTCCCAGGAAAAAAAAGACAAGATCCCGACGGTTTTTTCCGGTAAAAAGGTCGAGCTGAAAGGCGTGGTCGGGAATTCCTGTCCTTTCATGGGCCGGGAAGGGAGGGAAGTAGAAGGGAAATCTCCTCAGAACGGCCCAGGAGCTCTGTCTTGCTTCAACTTCGACTCCGTTGCGCTGGAAGGAGAGAGACACCGGTGCTCCAGGCCCATACACGAATGTCGCACTTGCGGCCAGGGGATAGGCGAGAGATCCGAACAGTCTTTTTGTGCGGGGGTTCACTTTTTGTGCGGCCCGACCATCGAACCCGATCCCTGCCATCAGGAGAAAAAAACGTCCGGACGATTCCCCAAGCCGGACGGAAACAGGGGAAAGGGGGTTTCTGTGCGAATAGAAGGAAAAGTCCCGTTTCCCGCGCAGATGGTAGGAAAGAACGTTGGCGGTCCCCAGCGGGGCCATGGCAACAGGACAGTCCGGAAGCATGTGGAGTTGCAGAAGATGATGGATCGTCCCGTCCCCGCCGCCTACGAACAAGGTGTCCGGTCGGAAGGCCTGGATGGTTTTCAGGGCCTGTGGCCATTCCTCGGGGCGACTGACGGGGACGTAGTGTCCTCCGGAGAATGTTTTTTCAAACCATTTTCTCCAGCGCAGGTGGGTTGCTTTGCGCCAAAGAGGGCCGGACGTCGTGTTGTGAAAAAAAGCGGGCCTCCTGGGCCAAAAAAAGGGGCCCTGCACTTTTTCGGTCAGCGTCAGGGGGTTCCTCCCGCTTGAGGCAGGGACAGGGCTTTCCGGTAATCGGACGACAGACG
>ACXJ01012172.1_pt1 | contig 21898 bp, 40 predicted proteins | sample 870861 | NCBI WGS metagenome assembly ACXJ01 (sample SAMN02954270, study PRJNA29437) | mine drainage metagenome | biome: terrestrial; feature: Richmond mine; material: biofilm; isolation source: combined biofilm from UBA (pink subaerial biofilm) and UBA BS (thick... ... | reverse complement strand
TGGGATTTCAGTCCTGCCGCCAGTGTTCGTGATGCTTGTATACGTATTTCTTCGGCATGGCGGATCATCCATCATTCTTGTTTCCTCATCAATCTCAGAAAGGGGGAGATTGACGAATTTAGCGGCTATTCAGGTTGTGAACCTTGCGGACTGCCATACTTACCACCGTTTATATGTTTTCTTTGCTTATAAGTCATTTCATCAAGCTTATCAACGGGAACAATGGTTTTACATACCCTGCACTGAAAGCCCCATGCATTTGTATTCTTATTCACAAGACCATAGATTATGAGTCCCCCGCAGTCATTATGCCATCTTGGAAATTCATGGAACCACAGGTCAAAGAACTGGTATAGCCTTTTTGTGAAATACTGAATATAGGAATCCCCCAACGGTGTGGCAAGCATCCTCTTTATCTCCGGCTTCTTTCTGCCTACCATTTCAAGCACATATTCAGGATTGGCGACATATTTCTGGATATAAGGCCACCATGTCAATCCTACTTTCTTTGCGACCTTCTGATGCTTCTGGATCATCCCATACTTATGAAAAAGCCCAGGGACAGGATCAAAGTATGCCACATACCTCTCATCCTGTGTGTCGAGAAACTTATAATAATTTACAAGAGATACTTTCAATTCATCTGGATCAAGGTCGGGCATGATCCATTCCAGTATGGCCTGGGCATTTTCCTCTGACGGGGACATGATGTCAAGGACTTTACCTGTGGCCTGAACGAACCTTTTTAGGGATGCCTTACTCACCATTGTTTTCACTCTCTAATGATTCAAGATGGGCTTTGACATCTGCCATGAATTGTTTGGGATCCTCTTTAGCCATTGCTATTAACTCATCCTTGGTAAGCGGTTTCCCATTGTCATCATTGTAATATTCCTGCTTTTTGCCGATCCATACCCTGCCGTTCTCCTCATCATTCACTTCATTCCCTGATTCGATATAGGCAAGGGCTTCTTTCAGGTCATTGTTATCTTCATTTGCCTTTGGGGCTTCCGCAGGCTTCTCATCAGATATTTCAGGGGGAGTTTCGGTTTTGGGCGGTGCTGGAGCTGTGTGTATCTTCTCCTGATTCCTGTTTATCATGACATCATCGGGCTTCTTCTCAGTTTTCTTCTTTTCCTGCTGTTTCCTGTATGCCTCTTCAGTTTCTTTCATCAGTCTGCGGACATCTTCAGGATTTGTTATGGCTAAGTCCTCTATGTCCTTTCTGTTTATTGGCTGTCCCTCCAAATTAACCCAAGGAGCTCCTGCATAATCAATATATGTGCCGTTCTCAACCCTGCCCCTGTCGAGAAATTCCTTTATGTCTGCTGGAACGCTGTTTCCGTGTGGTACTGGTTCATTCCTCTGTGGCAGGTTTGCGGGCACGTTATCGGGAATATCATCAGGGATTTCTGAATCCTTTGAGAATACTTCCCTAACCGTGCTGGCTGTCTTTGCCCATTTCGGCACTTTATCAGCAAGAGAATCGACCACATCAAGAACGCTGGCTTCATCATCCTTTCCCTTCTCTGGGCTTTACGCCCAGTGCATCCAGTATTTCCCTTTTCTTCTTCTCAAGGTTGATTATCTGCTCAACCTCGGATTGTGATTTCTCGGGCTTGGATTTAAGATCGTTTATCTGGTCTGATAGCCCGTAAACCATGTCCTGCAGTGATTTTTTGAAATCATCCTCCTCCTTCCTCCTTGCCTTTTCCTTTTCATCCCTTAATTCATCCTGTAGCGCCTTAAACTGCTCCATCATCTGCTTCATCATGGGATTGTCATCATCGCTTTTCTTCCCCATGCTCATCATCATGTCTGCAAGTTTGTCAATCTGCTTCTGCATGTTGTCCCATTTCCTTTCCTCTTCGGCTTTCTCCTGCTGCCTTTTCATTTCCTTTATCTGCTCATTCAAGGGTTCTGTTGCCTTCCTTATGATTTCCTCGACATCAATCTGCGGCTGCGCATACTGGTTTTTCCTCATGCGCCTTTCCTCCTGCATGTCCATGAGAGCCTGCATTGACATTATATCCTGCATTGTCAATTTGTCTTTGTTCTTGAACCTCTCGATTTCAGCCTCTACCATTTCATTGTATCTTAAATCGTCAAGGTCTATCTTCCTCTCTTTCTTTCCGGTGTTTCTTTTCAAATCAGTTATATCAAGTTTTACTCCATCCATTTAATCATTCCTCCACTTCTTCTTCCACTACGCTTTCCATATTTCCTTCGGGATTCTCCAGCTTCTCATTCATTTCATTCTCCAAGAGTTCAACCTCCCTTAATCTTTCCTCAACCTTCTCCTCATATGCAGTTACGGCCTGTGCATAGGCCTGGTCTATTGCCCATGCAATGAACCTATCCCATTCAAGACCCATCATTTCAACGTTCTTCTGATATCGGACACTTGCAGAATGCAACATCTGAGCCGCTTTGTAATCCTCTGTAATCTCCTTTGCCTTTAATGTGCTGACGGAATCCGCTGCCTTCCTGATTGTGTTCTTTGTGGTTTCATCTTCTACGCTTGCGATTTTAGGTTTATTGTCTTTTTTCTTCTCCTGGTCGCTTTCCTTTACTTTGGTCGCATTTACCACTTTATTTAGTTCCTGCGGCTTGTTTTTCATTTTCTCAATGTCCTTAGCGTACTTTTCAATGTATTTCTGGACAGTTGTTTTTCCAAGACCCGTATCTTTTACGATCTGCGATATACTTGCCCCCTCACTTCTTAGCAGAATTATTCTTTTTACCTGAAAATCCTCTACGGGCTTCCTTCCCATACTATCATATCTCATGGATATTTATATAGTCTTTTATCTGTTCATTTATTTTCAAAAACAATACAAATAAACGAACAAAAGTGAACATCATAAAAGGTTAAGAAAATACGGTATCTGGAATTAAAATAAGGTCAAAATAAGCGGATAAACGGAAAAACGGTACCTTTTATCCACTTTTAGATAGGTCTCCATGTATGGCATCATGGTAGTCAAAATTCCCGATTTCAACCTTGCAGTTTTTCCTAAGTTTTGTTCCTGATGAGATCATACCATGAGAGTTCGTTTTTTCTCATGGTTATTTATCCCTTTTTCCATGAAATTTATTTTGTCATTCAGATGAATGACAATATTAATATACATCTATGTCATACAACTTTAAGGTGTTTCAAAAAATGGAAACAAAAGAAATAGACGGCTACAAGGTAACTCTGTATAAATACGGAAAATACAGGGTCGAGGGAAAAGACGGCAAGTGGTTGGAAGAGCAGCTGGATGATGAGGTTGACTTCGATAATCTCAGTGAATGCTGGGAAATGATTGAGCATGAGATACATGACCAGCACCCGGAGTACTACCGGGAGTATTTTGGATATTAAAGGTGAGAAAATGATGAACACAATAGGATCATGGACTGAGGGGCAGAGAAAGATGCTTTTCAGTCTGATGGAAAAAGTTGATTTCTCAAAAGAGGACATGGAGAACTCTTTAAAATTCCCCATGTCAGAATTGTCTGTTCAGGAAGCCAGCGTCCTGATAGACTGCCTGAAGAACAATGGCGATCTGTCGGAAGCCGTGGGAAAGATAAAAGGCAGTCATGGTAATGCTCCCAAGGGCCCGCTTGACAGTATACCTAAGACAGATAAGACCTCTGAAACCCCTGCAATGCCAAAATCGAGAGAAGAGGCATTGCAAAGGAAGGAAAAACAGGAAGAGATGAAACAGGGGTTTACTGTTCAGCCAGGTTCGGAGCTTGCTCTTGCAAGGACAGCAGGAATACCAGAAGAGATGGCAAACCTGTTCTTCATGAAACTCAACGGCAATGCCTACATCAAGGTTGCAGGTCTTCAATACATGGCAGGGAAGATCGGATACCGCAGGATTGAGATCACCGATCATTATGATGAGAAGACTGGCACATGGACGGCAGAGGCCAAGATATACCCAAAGATCGATGCAAAAATGCTTGACGTGATCTCAAGGCTTGCACCTGATGTCCAGAAGGAAGCATATGAAGATCTCGCAAAGCCAACAAACGGGGTTGGAACAGCGAATGGAGATAATGTGCAGAACAGTAACATGCACAAATTCCTGAGGGAAATGGCACAGACAAGAGCATTGGGAAGGGCACTCAGATCATACACTGGATATGGAAGCACCACATATGAAGAGCTTCCACAGGCTGAAATAGAGAGGGATTAAATATGATGGATCAGCAATCGGCAATAACCTATCTGTTGCGGAGAAAGGAAGCCCTGAACCGTGAAATAGTGGCATTCAGGGAAAATCTATCAGCAGAGATAGAAAGCGTGCAGAAAAGGCTGAACATCATTCCCCCTGCTGCCTACATCGAGGCTCAGAGGCTCATTGACAGTTACAAGTCTGTCCTGAAAGCATTGGAGAGGTTCTAATGTCCCATCTGTTCATTGTAAGAAAGAAAGATGGCTTCCACATAAACGTTCAATTTTCAGAGACCGCTGACGGTGATAGCTATGCGATCACATATGTATGTACCCACAGGCAACCTGCCAGGGAGGACGGTGTGTATGATTTCTATGATTGCCATAAGAAAGGATTTGGAGGAGTCGTCGGGGTTTCACAGGTTTCACATGTGAGCTTTAATCCCAAGTTGTTTCAGGTCGTAGAGGAGCGGGAGGAGGTATCATGATGTCAGGGAAAAAAAGACCGATGGAGATCAGATACACCATCCGTATTCCATTGGATATATGGGATGACATGAACAAGGAAGCTCAGCAATCAGGAAAACCAGTAGCGGATGTCGCCAGGGATAGAATGAAATATTCACGAAGCGTCAAAACGCTTGAGGAGGAGATCCATGCATTGAGAAGTGATCTGGAATACTGGATCGACAAGGACAAAAGGCGGGAATATGCGGAGGCAAGGATATGAAACGTGAGGATGTGCTGAAATATATCAGGGAGCATCCTGATTCACTGATTCATATCACCACATTCAAGCCCATAGGAGTTATACGCCATGAACGCATACTAACTGACACTCTCATAAGCCCCATAACAGGAAAACCAATCACCATATACAAAAATACCATAGAGGAAATAAGGCTGGATGACTTTGTTGCCTACGTTGTAACGGATTCTCTCCTGTTCCAGGAGGGCAATCTTCTTCCTGTTGTTCTTGACAATCCCCATCATATGGAATCAGCAAAGAACTGGACTACTGTGGCATACGACAATATATCATCAATAGAAGCCGTCTAAACATTTATTTAATAATACCATATTCTATTTATATGCCTATTTTTGAGAAACCTGAGGATGCTCAGGCATTCATTGAACAGCAGATCGCTAAGGGAATGATCTGCGAACAGCGTTTTGGGCTTATGGGTATTGAAGTATCATGCCGTCTTAACGTGGGATTTGGAACTGAAGAATCATTGAGGAGAAATGCAAATGTCAGGGTTGTACCCATCAAGCCAATCTCAAGAGAGCAATCATTCCTGGGGGGCTATGAGCCTGAGATCATACCTGAGAAAGTGGAAAGGCAGGAGATATTTCCACAGAACCATGAACTTGAACTGCCACATGAACTGAGGGATTACCAGCGTCAGGCGGTTGCATTTGCAATGGCTCACAGGCATGCCATCATAGAGCTGCCTACGGGTCGGGGAAAGACGCTTACCGCTCTGGCAATCGTGAATGAAATCATCAGGGAACGGCCAAGAAGAACCTTAGTGTTAGTGCCTACAACCGTACTGCTGGATCAGTGGATCAATGACGGGTTCAAGGTTGCAGGAGTGGAAGCGTCAGGGGTAGGCAACGGAATGAAGCAGTGGGGAGAATACACCGTAAGCACCTACCAATCTGCCATACGCAACCTTGAAAAGATACCATCGTATGACATAGTTATATTTGATGAGGTTCACCATCTGTTTGCACCTGAGTATTCCAGGATACTTGATGTAATCCTGAGATCCCCGAATGCAGATCAGAAATACCTCATAGGGCTGACTGCAACCGTAAGGGAATTTGGAGAGGGGAAAGTATTGCAGGACAGGTATTTTCCCAACGTATTCTCAAAGACAATAGAGGACTTCCAGTCAGGATCCACACGAATACCTGTGCAGATAGACCGTATTCCAGTATATTTTGATGAACAGGAAAGAGAGGAATACGATAGGAATCAGAGGATAATCACCAAAGCCAACAGGTCAATAGGGCCCATGCCTGACTGGGTTAAGGCAGCAGGATCACAGGATGAAGCCACAAGGAATCTTGCACGTTCTGCCATAGTGGCAAATGCACGGCAGAAGCGGTTGCTGACTGAAACGCCTGATAAGATAGACCGGATAATGCAGATAATACAGGACAATCCAGGGCAGTTTATCATATTCTCAGATACCATAGAGGGAATCCAGTCCATCGAGAAGGCACTGAGGGAGCATGGCATATCAGAGGGTTCAATCTATTCAGGCATATCTGCAACGGAAAGGAGACGAATAATAGGCGGATTGAGGGATGGAACTATCAGGGTACTGGTAGGTGGAAATGCCATATCGGAAGGGCTTGATCTCCCTGATATATCGAATGTGATCCTGTCATCAATGCTTGTGAAGTCCACACGTGTTCCGGTGCAGAGATTAGGGAGAGTATTGCGCCCAGCACCAGGGAAGCATGTAAAGATATTCCTTGTTTATGTTGCCAATACAACAGAGCAGGATAACGCAATGAGGATATATGACATATTAGGGGAGAGCAGAAGCACACTTTAAATATATCAAAGTATTTATAACACCATGACAGTTGGAGGATTGCTCATAGCAAGGAAGCAGGCAGAAACATCAGATGTGCAGGTATCATGGGACTGGCAGGATCAGAATCAGGGAGTGGTCAGGTGGACTTTTGTAAATATGGGAAATGCCACAGTATCAGGATTGCTTTTCAGGGCTACATATCCCTTTGGCAATGCTTTCTGGCCCATATATGAGGAGAACCCAGCATTTGACACCTCATTCACTTTAATGGCATCACCGCTGGTCGATAACGGTGCTGAAAACAATTCTCCCCCTCTTGCCATATTCAAGAATCCCGATGGATCCATGTTTGTTGCCTTTCTCTTTACCCTCGATGCAGGGCAGACATGGAGTATGCTTGAAGGCGGTTTTGTCGATGGAATGACACCTGACTATGACAGTACTCCCATGTTTGTTCCGGCAGTAAGGCAGTCGTCAGGAACGTTCATAATCAACTGGGTTCCTGAGCAATGCCAGGGATACAACCAGCAGGCAGGGACATCATTCCCATGTCCTTCCAATCCCCTGTCAGTGTCATCCGCAGTGTTCACGCTTCCGGATCAGGTATCTCCTCTATTCCACGATATCATACAATCTGGCTCACAGAAGCCATCATGCATCAGCCTCATAACAGATGGCATAGACACTGGAAGCATTGATACAATCATAGAAGGCCTTGAATGTGCCTTTGGCGATGTGGGGAAAGACATAGTGGAAGTATTAAAAAAGAATGGGGATTAGTCCTTTCTCTTAATCCCTAAATTATGCTTTCCAGGATAATCCGATCTTGTGGCGGACATTATCCTGTTCTCCATTTCTTCAAAAAACTCATGGAGCTTTGCACGGTTGAAGTTGCCCGACTGTATGGAAAGGACAAGGGCATGAGATAACGTTGCCGCAAGTATGTCCAGACCATCGGCTAACTCCTCATTCTCGATCGATTTCTCAATCTTGGCAATATTTTCATTCAGCTTCTTTACATCCATTAGAGCTTCACCTCTCCCTGAAATCCTTACACTTACATTTTGTGCAAGGTGATTGTGATAGCCAATTATAAAAACTCAAAGTGCTTTTATGCTCAAGGTTGGTATGCCCGCATCTGCACCGCCTTACTGGGATAAAGAGATTAGATAGTGTTGTCATTTTTTCACAAATTCCTTCAATGCATTTTCCAGCGGTGTCAACGCTCTTATAACTTCTCTTTCACATTCTCCACTTTTTATGAAACACTTGCGATGCATATATTTGCCCTGTAGTTCTCCGCCATCCCACGTTACACTGTGCTTGAGTGTCTTCCAGTCCTTCACTTTCTTGCCACATACAACACATTTCGGTCTTTCCATCAGAACTCCCCCGCCTGTTCTTCTTCAGATACCACGTCATTGGCATATCCCCATCGGAATGACCACCAGATTCTGCCAGGCACTACCTTGGATTCCGAATGGAAACCACTATGCCCTTTAGCCAACTGGCATGTGAATGTCGCATCCTCAGCAAAATTGCATATTTCACCACATATCTGCATTTTCTCACACTCCATCCTCAAGGTCTTTCAACATCCGAAGGAAGTTTCCTATGTCATCCGTAGTATTGTCATTCTCATCAACCTTGATCTTTGCCTGAAATATCCCTATGTTGTTTAAGGACATGTAAATGAGTATGTTGTCTATTGATTTATAATCACCCATTAGATAAGGCCTGGCTAATTCCACCAACGCCTCTGCTTCCTTCTTCGACAAAACCAGCTTCTTTTCTGTGTATTTCGTTACATGCTCTTTCATTTCAATTCTCATCAGAACCACCTGCTTCTGTGTTTATCTTCCCAATCACTGATCTCTTCATAGGCATGGTAGGAGAGATAAATGTCCCTCATCGCACCCCGATACCATTTTTGCTGTTGATAATAAAACCGAATCATATTAGATACCGTCATTCAACACCATCAGAACCCTTCCTCGACAACTATCTGTCCACTCGCTATTGTGTATTGATCTATGCTCAGGTTCATATAGGCAGTTTTCAGGTAGTCCTTTGTCATGTCAAGGTCAAGGGCATGGGCACGTTCTTGTATAAACTCAGCCAGCTTGTCAAATTCCTGTGGCGTGAGTATTATTCTGCGTTCAGTCATTGTGGTAGGTATCTCTCTCTCCTCATATCTCATTTTTATCCCTCTTTGCCTGTTTCAGCCATCCCTCAAGCTCACTCTGCCATACTACTCTGCCCTCATCCGTTCCAACCCACATATGTTATCTATGTCATATAGGTTAGAAATAAATAAATATTTGCAATGTCAAGTTTAAGTATTTCTATGCGTTATTAAAGCAATGGCTAAGGAATATGACTATGAGGAGCTTCTCAACATTCTTGGAAAGATTCACACTGAACCCACATTCTCACAGATTAAGGACTACATTGCAAGGAACAGGTCAAGGTTCACACCAGATCAGATGAAGACACTGAATGATCTCATAAAGTTAAGAGAATCCTACTTCAATCCATCCCAGTGCAGCAGGATAAAGGAAATAAGGATATATTATAGGGATGAAAACGGGCATGAGTTTTCAACAGCATATTCAGATGGAAAGGCACTTGCCCTGTGCAATGAAGCCAAAGATGCTGGAATGGCACTTCCTGAATATATCCGTTTCATAACGAAGGAAAGCAGGGGGTTCATTGGATGGACAATAGAGGCATCAGGCGGTTCCAATGTCGGCATAAGAAGGGCAACCTATGAGGAAAGGGGATATGCACCAACAAGGACAATCAGGAGAAATATTGAGGAAGCTGAGGAAAGGGAAAAGCCGTCAATGGAATTGCAGATAAATGTGGCGGATCTCATAAACAGATTGAGAGCAGACATGCAGGAGCTTATACAGGAATCCGCAAGGGAGAACGTAGCACAGATAGAGAGATTGAGGCAGGAAATAAATGCATTGCAGGCAAGGATTGAGGTATCCCAGGGGCATCGCTGAACCTGAAAAGAAGGAAAAGACCATTACAAGGGTTCTTGATTCATCACAATATCGCTACTTTCTGTCAAATGCCTATAAGCTTGGGCTTCCGGTCAGGTATGAGCAGATGGCACGTGGTCAGTACCAGGTATCCATAACGGTATCAAATGAGGATCAGGAGAAGAAGGCACTCACATTCATAGGGGAAGCTGAGGAGCATGAGAGGCAGATTTCACATGGCGGAAAGACACACATGCAGGGATATGAACAGATACTTGATATACTGTGCAGGGTATATACAAAGGAATCAGGTATGCCATGCGGACTTTCAAGGACAGGTGCATTATCCACACTTGCTGACAGGCTTCTTGAGTATGCGGCATCACAGGGAGCGGACTGGCAGGCACTATATGACATAGGATCAATCGACCTGTTTGCAAAGAGGGGGCAGATTTACACACGGGAGCAGGCAGATGAAGCCTTCAACAACGTCATATCGCAGATATCGGGAAAGAACCTTACAATGCGTATGGAACAGGAAGTTGAAGGGGCGGAATGCACAGATGAATCTCTCACGTCATACATACTTGATTTTGATTCCATAGCACTGTTCTCAAGGGAGCATCCCAATGTGAAGAATCCTGACCTTGATAGGATGAGGAGAGAAGCCATTGCAGGCCTATCAACATGCGGATATTATCCCAACAGGCTTGACGATGTTAGGGCAATAGCATCATCGGAATTTGAGCATTACGGCACATCCTATGAGGATCAGTTGCAGATAGCGGTTGATAAGCTTGAAGACAAGTATGGGGGAATGTCAGCATGAAAATCATGGCCGTAATTGACGGTGAAAGAACCTGCATACAGGTAGTCAAGCGTGGCAAAACAGTCTATATCAGAAGATGTGCAAGGACTATGTTCGAGCCCACTGAGAAGCAGATGGAAGTCCGCAGGAACGTTGCACTGACGGCAATAGAGCAGTATGACGTTGCAGAAGCCACAAGGGAGAACCTTACAAGAGAGGATATAAACAATGCCGTTCAGATGGCATTTGAAAGATGGGTAAGGACACCTAAACGCAGGCCTGAAATAGAGGAAATCCTTGAGGATGAATACGGAACTCAGGTTGAGGATGTCAAGGAAACATACGGGAACATGAAAACTTATAATTATCCTTGACATAGATGTTTATGGCACAGGTTACAAAGAAAGATATAAAGGAAGCTGTAAACACACAGGTTGAGAAAGAATTTCTTGCAAGTGCTGAAAAGCGTGTGAAGGCAAAACAGAAGGAATACTACACGAAGCCGGATGAGGTCATTGATCTATGCCCATACTGCAACGAAACAAGAACATTTCCAAATGACAAAAAGGAGATCATAGAGATAGATGGAGAACCGCATCTTGTCCTTATATGTCCTGAATGCCACAACAAAGTCTATGCACATTTCAGGCTTATTGAGGATGGCGACATGTTCTCAGGATATGGTTATGAATGCATCGTTACCATGAAGAAGGCAGATAAATCAATACCGACACGCATAAAGAAGCCTCTGTATGGATTCACACTGAAAAGGAATAGCCAGTGATATGTTATCTATGTATATGAAAATACCGCTAAATTACGCTATTTCCTGAATAAGATTTAAATATTACTGCTTTATATATACTTGATAACCTATGTTGAATGGTAGTGTATTCGGACAGAGGTTCTATGCTGCGAGAAATCCCCCTTGGACTGCACACAAGCCCACTATGTCGCTGAGGGCTAATGGACAGATCAAAGGGAAGCTTGGGCATGGAGATCAGAGATTTGTAAGAAGGGCTTTTGCACTGACAGGAATCAAGAATTTTGGCATGCACGGATTTGCCATGGTGAACGGCAAGATGACACCTAAGCCAGCCGCTGCAATGATGGCTAACCTGAAGGCTGCCTACTCTGCCTATCCACAGATAGCGGTTGGATCACAGGCACAGGAACAGAAGAAGAGGGCAATGGCTGAGGAATCCCACAGGGCATCAGTTGCCAGATGGGAAGGCGGATCAGCACAGGAGTTCTACCCTGGCGGAGCTTTTGAAGGCGGAAACGGCTTCGAGAGATACTGAGGCGATCTGAATGGTTTACTTCACAAACGATGCAAAAACCGCAGTCGCTGCATCGGCAGGGGCTACCATTGGTGCTATCCAGACAATACTGCTAAGGCAGTATGCGGATAACTCAATGGCAAATGCCTTCCTGAAGAATACTTCGGGAAGCCCGCCACTGCTCATGAAGCAGCTTAAGGGCTTCGGTTCACTCTCTGCCCTTGCAGGCATAGCAGGTGGAATCATAGGCCTTGCTATCGGTCTTGGCATCATGCTCAAAGGCATGGTTACCCGATCAGTAACAGTAGGTGCTGCCCTTGTAGGCTATGGTTCAGCCGCACTGTTCACTGGCATACTCTCAGGAGTGTTTCCCACAACCGCCTGGAGTGCTGCAACCGCAGCTGATCCTAACAACCCAGTGGGTGCTGCAAGTGTCCGCAGGAATGTCGTTGTATCAAACGGTTCCAGTGGAATTGCAAGAGCCCAGGTTCCAGTACTGGAAGCCTAATCTTTTTGAAAACTTTATAACCATATACCCTATTTCTTTTTATGGCATCAATTCTTGAATATTTACCGGGGATACCAAGATCATACTGGAGAGATTATGTTAAGGCAATAGAGCCTACTAAACCCCTTGTGATTCCAGCAGGTGATCGTAAGGTTCAGCTTTTCCCATCAGACCTGACGGATAAAAGAGGACTTATCCTTGAGTTTGCAATCAATACAAACAATCCGGGGATAACGTTCTATGTCATTGTGGACAACAGACGGATATTTGCGACCCCAACACAGCTGAATGACGCTGGCTATACTTTCTATATTCCCAATCTGCCATTCCTCAGTGCATACAACACAACAGACAACATCTACGTTGTTAATCTCCTGACAGAGATGCCCTTCAATAACGATGTGTATGCATACGTGGATAACACCACAACATCAGATGCGGTTATAGGTTCAATGGGATTCCACGCTATTGTCTTCAATACAGGTTTCTATAAAGCACTTGCAGATCTGAAAGCCGGGAAAGAATAATTACCTCATTCCCAGCAGGCTTTTCATAAGGTCATCATGGGTGGCCTTGCGGTCTTTGCCCTTGATTTCCTCATACCTTTTCATATACAGGTCATAGGTTTCTTTCTTCACGCTTAGATGCAGAACATATTGTGGCATATGTGTATATCCAGCGGATGTATTTATATATTATCATAGATGTTCATTATACATATTATCTATGTAAATAAATATTTATATTCAAGATAAAAATATGTATCTGATAAAAAATGGCAACAGGAGATAGAGCATTCAGGCTTGTCCCTTACAGGGATACAGCAGGAAGGATAGCTACTGAGCAGAGTGCAGAGACGCTTGTAATAGCAGCGTTCAGGAGCCTGTCAATCGGTGAAACACCAAGGGTTAGATCGGGCTACTGGTATGACCTTGAGGAAGCAGGTGCATCTGCATATGATGGAAGCAATGAGATAACCTTCGCATCAGGAAGCAACAAATACGGTTTTCCTGACATGGTTGTCCTGAGCATAACAGTGCCACAGAGCAAGGTATTCTCATTCTACGGCATAGCGGACTACACAGCAGACCCATCACTCCAGGCATTCCAGATAACACAGAGGGATGTTGCGTTTCCACTGATATACCTCTCACCTGACCTCTACACAAATGAGGATCACAAGGTAATATTCAATGGGCCAATGCCAGCAGTGGGACAGAACGACAGCCTTACAATAACACTGTATGGAACCGCTGCAACGACCGACAAGATAGATATACTGTTCAAGGTAGCTGAGAAATCAGCCCAGGCGTAAGGTGATATTGCATGGTTACAGTAAACATAGAGAGGGGGGCAGGGCTTGGCACATATAAGATGGCTGCCGGAAGTGCCTCCCTCTCCAATGGAGATACCATAACAACCAAATTCAGCAACATAGAATCCGTGCAGCTTACCGCAGAAAGCACATCTGGAAACTACGTCATAGTGAACTTCGCAGTCAGCGGAAACACTGTTACCGTATATCTGGCAGGTGCGGCATCCGGAACAGCACCATCAACCCTGACATCAGCGGTTACAGTGCATTACCAGATCATAGGATACTGAGGGGAAGGGTATGGAGAGCGATATACCGTTTCCGCTACTTGCAGGGCAGTGGGTTGCCACATATATTAACAATGAGAAAAGATTTGTCAAGATATCGGGGCAGCCAAGATTCTTTGACCTGACCTATGCCTATGAGATTGGGCCTGACCTTCAGATTGCAGATCAGACAATCACTCTTGGCAAGGGTTCAGGTGCAATATCCGCCTTCCGCACTGATTACCTGAAGGAATGGGTAACCTGGATTGACAACAAATACCTCACAGTGTCATGGCAGATCGATGATGTGCAGATCAACTCACTCTCATCATTCAGGGAGCCGCAGGATGCAGTGCAGACACCATACGGGACTGTGAACTTCCCACTGTTCATATACGCCAACAGGTCAGGGAATGTTACATTCTCATTGCAGAATAACTCACTGACCAAGACCATAAGGGGAACGCTGCACATCCTCATGTATGACTACCGCACAGAAGCACCTGTATCAACGCCACCGCCTCAATACACTGAGATATATTACGGGGGACAGAAATGAAGAACCATAACCAGTATGTTTTCCAGAGAAAACTCGATACGCTCACCGGAGAGTATATCGATGACCTTCTTGGAACGGACATACAGATTGCATCAGGGGAGCAGACACCGTCAGCGGCAGGGAACCTTACCCTTGCATCCATAACAGTGGAGCCGGGGCAGGAATGCATCATAGGCGATGTGGACTTCGGGGCAGCGGCAGCGGCACTTGCAGAGGTTACAGTAACATACAAGGACTATCTTGGCAATTCAGTTACAATAACAAGATACCTGTATCTTGGTGCGGCAGGGTTCATAAATGAGGAGCATGACTTCAAGGAAAGGCCGTTCCTTGCATTCTACAACCCAATAGTGCAGAACAACCCTGTTACGGTGAATTTCACCGTTATCAGTGCAGCTGCATCCACGCAGTATGTTGCCAACATGGCTTATGTCCTGAGGGCGACAGAGTGAACGATGAGAAGATTGCCCTGATTGCAGCGTTGTGCATAGCGGCAGTCTTCATCATTGCCCTCACCCTCATGTTTTATTTTGCATTTTTCTGAAGATAATATTTATATCTTATCTTGGGTTTATAACCTATGGCTATCAAGACCTCAGAAGTTTATTTTACAGGTTCCAATGGCAAGGTATGGGATAATGCCACAATAGGCAATGCCCTTACTGGTGCTGGTGCAGGGATACAGACAGGGACAGCACCAATACTGTCAGGGGCAACCTCACTCACGCTTAACTGGAACATATCAATAGTGCCGTCAGCACTTGCAGGGGCACTGTGTGTAGCCCTTTCATCCATTGACATAATATTTCCTGACGGAACCTCAAAGAACCTCTACACTGTATTCTATGGGGGATGCACCTTTCCTGTCATGTGCGGGGCTCCCGGGGGAAATTCGGGAAGCCTTGATCTGACATCATACCTATCGCAGTTTGCAGGGCAGAACATCACATTACAGGCTAAGGCTTGTGGTTATCCGGGATCCTCAAACATAGAATGGTCTATGACGGCATTCCTGACAACAACTGAAACCATAACTCCGGCAGTTGTGAATGTCAATGTAACAGGGCCCAATGGTGCAATATCAGGTGCATCGGTTGTCATGGATGACACCAGCACAGGGGAATCATATACAGGGACAACCGACAGCAGTGGCAATGTGTCATTCAACCAGATGAATGTAGGGGATGATGTGGCAATGACAGTTGAGGCAAGCGGATACAATACCGTAAAGGAAACTATCTCCATAGACTATTCAACAACAAGTGTGTCTGTAACCATGACGGCAGTTGCCTTTGGCATTCCGGCAGACCTTGCATCAGTGGGGAAATACATACTTGTAGCCGCAGGCGTTATTGGCGGAGCTGCGGTTACCTATGAAGTGGCAAAGGCGTTCAAGAACAGGGAAGGAAGACCTGAATATGAAGCTTGACAATGATGTCGTGGTATCATTATTCTTTGCAATTATGTGGGGCATTGCACTCCTTTTCCTGATGCTCCTGATACATTAGAACCCGAAGAATGAACCCAGTGATGATATGTCGCTGGAGAGGGAACTTCCAAGCGATGATATCTGTGTCGGCAACTTCTCCACAGTCCCCTTTATGTTTCCTATGGTTGCCGATATGGGAGATACATAATTCTCCAGTGTTGATATGATGGGTGAAACGTCCCCCTCGATTGTACTCAGTTCAGGCCCAAGTGCCGATGTTATGCGTGTTTGCAGATCAGAAGGCAGGGAATTTACAAGGGAGCTGAATGCACCCAGATCATTCTCAAATGTGGTGAAATAGGATTTAAGAGGCTCAAGAAGCGTGGACAAATCCCCGGGGATGGCATTTACATCGGCAGGAATTGCGGAAAGGTAATTCTCGATGGTTATGACATCTGATTTCAGGTTTGAATACAGTGATGGCAGATACTTGGCTATATCCTGCTCTGCCGTAAGAAGCTGTGAGAATGGCGGAAGCTTTGACAGGTCAGAACCGAATGCTGCAAGATACTGTGGTATATCCGTCTCAAGTGCCTTCCCAAGGTTCTCGATGTCGGATGGAAGGTTAAGCACATCCGATTCTATGCCTGACAATACGTTATGTATGGAAGCGATCTCACTGGCAAGGGGCTGCAACTGGCTTAAGAGAGAGGCATCCTTCTGCTGCTGTGCCTGGATTGCTGAAAGCTGTGATTCTATCTGCGGAATGTCCTGAGTAAGCTGTGATACTTCCGGCTGCAACTGTGATACCGATGAGGACACGGATGCAATCTGGCTTACCGCCTTTGTGGTCTCCTTCTTTGCACCCCTTGCATAATACAGGCCTGCAACAGCACCTATGACACCTATGGCAGCGACACCGCCAACAAGCATGATCTTATGGGAATTTGATTTCTCCTCTTTCTCTATTCTGTAATCTTCAGCCAGAAGTGATGATACCATGTGTTCATATACCGCTTGAGGATATAAATATGTTTCATACCATGATGCGTTCACATAGATAACAGAATCTACGGTGTTTTTATAGACATAGATAACATATCTATCGCATCTGGACAATAATAACCTTTATATCCATAAAGGATATATAAACGTGAGATTCATGTTCGGTAAGAAAAAGGAGAAGCTAAGCCCAAACCAGAAAGCAGAACTCAAGGCACAGAAACTTGAGAAGAAGCTTGAAAAGAAAAAGCAGAAACTGCTTGGTTCCAAAGAAAAGAGAGTGTCAAAGATAAGGAAGCACATAACCGCCCTTCCATTCGTGGGAAGCAAGATAATCACTGGATTCTCAGGATTCCTTGCAGCCGCAGCCTTCTACCAGTTTGAAGTCCCCCAGGACTACAAGCTTGCAGGGATACTTGCAGGTGCAACCCTTCTGTCATCAGTGATAGGTGCAGCCCCCTATATGAAAAGCGTTTCCAGAACCAATAAGACGCTTGCCTCTGTTGTGGACAGCCTTGACAAGATTGATTCCGCAGTTGGATCACAGCAGCAGCTTGTTGCCCAGGTCATATCACAGGTTGAATCCTATATGCAGGGCAAGGGCATAGCACCGGAGATACAGCACATAAAGAACCAGCTTGCAAATCTCCAGAAGTCCCTTGACGGAATGAAGGGATCATCTGCACAGGTATCATCACAGGCACAGTCTGGAGTGCATACCGCCCCATCAAACGGGAAAAAGAACGTAGTGGCTGAGTGATCTCATGGAACCTATCAAGGGTTCCCCTATATTCGTGGGGCATCGGGCTTATGGTAGCCTTATAGGTTATATCTTTGCATTATTCCTTATCATAGCCTTTGCCCTGTTCCTGCATTTTGAATATCCTGCATACCTTGACTATGTGCTTTTCACCTTTCACGGAGTTGCCATAACACTTCTCCGCATACTGATTGCCCTGTTTCTGATTATCCTGATTGTTATGTATATCCGCCACAGGCAGTGGACTTATATCATAACGGACAGGCAGATATACGTCAGGAAGGGCATAATAGCCTCGAATGCCCGTTCATTCCTCTACGATCAGGTTCAGGAAGCCTCATCATTCCAGACCATAGGGCAACGCATTCTCCTATGGGGTCAATTGAATGTAACAATGCTCATAACGCTGACAGGGCAGTCAAAGGTCGAGGAAGCACACATGGAATACATACATCGCCCAAAGCATATCGCCAATCTTTTAATCGCAAGGGTTCGTGTAGGTAAAGAATAGTTTTTATACTCCATATTTATTAAATACTCATGGCAAATGGCAATGATCCTGCAAACATACCGTATATAATTGCGGAAAATGGCTTCTATTACGTGGCGTATAAGGAAAAGGTCAAAGTTCCTGAAATTATGGTATCATCAAAGGGAGTGGCAAATGGTCTTTCAGAGGAATACAATGACGGCTGGGACTTCGGGCCTGATTCCTATGATCTGAACTCAACTGCATCGATACCTTACACACAGACATCGGGAACACAGGAAGCGTATAATTATATCTCACAATCACCAAAAGGTGGTAAAATAAAAATAATGGGAGGTAAATATATAATAAATGCCACTATAAATATCGATGCTACTTCAGCGGGAGACATACCTATATATATAGAGGGTTCAGGAGCTGGGAACTTCGGCAATCAGACATATCCAGATACATCAACGTCTGAAGGAACACTGCTTTATGCAGCAGATGGATTGAATGCAAACATGATATATGTGAATAATGCACCCGGCGGTTATCTCAAGATTTCAGACATACATTTCTTTGGCAACCCTGATAACAATACTGGAAGTTCCATAGCGATAATAACCTTTGCTAATGGTTTCCAGTCTGAAGTATCAAAGTGCATATTCGATAACCCACCAAAAGGTGGATACGCAATCTTCACAACTTACGGAATGAGTTTATCTTTCCTGAATATAAACAAATGCCTTTTCCAGAATGCAATGGCGGGGATAATAGCGGTTGATAGCGGCATGATATACCTGAATCCTCTATCTTCAAGCATTCAGACAAGTGGTGCAGGACCGTATATAATTGAAGATAACTATTTTTATAACACAGCAGGAACGCATGTATTTACTGCCGCACCGAACACAATCATAAAAAATAATTTCTTTGAGGAGTATATTAACGGAGTTAATGTAGATGCTGCCATAAACGCACAGGTTACAGGAAACATATTTTTAAACAACAGCTCATCTTCTTCTGCTTATCAGGTTGCTATATCTGGATACAATGCACAAGTGCATGATAATTTCTTCCTGTATTCAGGTTATCAGAATATCGTTGTGGGCGGTGGCAATGCAGAAATATCAGAAAATATATTTGACGGGACATCGGGTGATAGTTCATCAACTGCAACAACCACATACGCCCTCAATATAACAGTAGAACTTGCAAGCGTATCAAAAGGCGGTGTAGTTTTCAGGAACAATACATTCATAGGACCCTACTTATCTTCGTTCCCATTCAACTACGTATCCAATACAGGATTAGTCATAAAAGACAACTACGTGATGAGTGATGCTGATATCGTTCTTGCCCCAACAACACCGTCAGTACCAGCATCAGGCACAGCACAGCAGAATACAAATCCGTATGCAGTAGATGTTTACATATATGGTGGAGATGTAACGGAAATACAGATAACAAGAAATGGCACAGCATATACGGTATTGTCAGTCAGCACAGCAATAGCAATGTCTGGACAGTCATATAAGCTGAACCCAGGGGACAGCATAACGATAACCTATTCCACAGCACCATCATGGGAATGGCTGAGTGATTAAATGAAAATTAAATGCCCTGTGGCAGGTTGCGGTTATACCGTAAAAGGTGCAGATGACGGCTTCAAGCACTGGCAGAACTACGATGAGTTTCACAAGAAATTGCATAGAAATTGGATCAATGCCTTTTTTCCTGATCTTGCCAACTCCGATTGGTCGAATGAGGTCAAATTCAGGTTTGCATACAGGAAATGGCATGAGGATCAGAAGAAGCTTAAGGTTCAGGCACAGAAGAAGAAAACGGATAAGAATACCACCGATAATATTACCATGAAAGATGGCAGGGTTATCTACAACGGAGAATCATATACCCCTGAACAGTTTGCCAATATCCAGAAAGGGATAAAATACATGCCTGTTAAGATGGGGAAATAGACAAATGGATTTTTTGATTCCAAGTCGGTCAAACCCTAAAATCATAAAAGGTAATCAGAGTCACATCACTTAGAAGTTATTTGGATAAGATCCTGAAGATGATTACCACCAGGAAGACGTAACACGTCTCGCCCGGTTTCAAGACACCTCGACAATTTCATGAAATAGTAAATTTCCTATACTGTGAAAAATGTTCTAAATGATAAGTTAACTGTTACTTTACTACTGGATAAAAAAATTCCTTGCTAGAAATAACAAGTGGAAAACTACCCCTCAACAGTATCATTCGCAAGGCTATTTTACTCGCCCTGTGAGTCGCCGAGTGGGTTCTATTTAAGAAAACTTACCCATAGAACACGTATCTATAGAGGTAAAATTGATTAGGAGTAAAGAAATACTGCTAGGAGGTAGAAAAATGTCTGATGCCAATAATAGACCTCTCTTATCTGGATTTCTTAAGTTTATGGGTCTTGACAGGGATAAGATCGTAAGTGGAAGATTGGAGAATCGCATAAAGGCTCAAAAGTTCGTGTACTTCGGGAAAAAACTCGGACTTCCGCTTAGTTATGATTTTGACCTTTATCTCTATGGGCCCTATTCATCGAAACTTGCTGACGACTATTACAGCATGTCCGAAGAGGAGTGGAAATATGGAACTCTAAATATACCAAAAAGTATTGAGAGGACTCTTATGTACTTAAGAGGAAACGATACCATGTTCCTTGAAATTGCAGCTACACTTGATTCGATTCGAGCTGTTAATAAAGGAGTTTCAGACAGCAAGTTAATAGATGTTGTTTCAAAGCTAAAGTCTTCAAGACTCAGCGAAAAAAATAAGGATAAAAATTACTTGTGGAACGTTCTTAGCGACCTTTCGACCCATAATATCCTCTAGCATTAGGTAATTCCAATGACCGTCAGAAACGGTGTCAAATCAATAGATGCCAACATACTTCTGGATTATGTCTTGCAGAACTCCTTGAAAGACCCAGATAGAAAGAAGAGGGTCAACAAATTCTTTAATCCATCTAACAGTGGAGAGTTCGAAATCAGGATTTTCGTGTATACGTTGGGAGAAGTATTCAAACGGCTCTTAGAGCCTAGAAACGGCAATTATGTAAGTATAAAACTTTGTTTTTTGAAGAATTAATTTTTGGTTATTTAATAAATATGGATAGATAGATGTAAGGACACATGGCATTACATGTTATGGAGAACTTGTATTTTCCTTATTTTTTAGAATGCACGTGTCATGAAAAAAAGCATTCTCTATAAGGAGAAAAATAATAAAAAAATAACCAAATAACCAAATTACCGCGCGTTACAATATATTTGGTTATTCTTATTTTCCCTTTATAATACTGCTTCGTTTGAAGATCAATAACCAAATAACCAAATAACCATAGTTTTCACTATACTTGTTGTTCTCGTAAAATTGGTTATTTGGTTATTCGTCTCTTAGCCAATCAGAAAAACACGGCTTCCGCATACATAACCAAATTTCTGAAAACTCGGTTTTTGACTATATTTGTGGTTATTCACTTTCCAGAAAACATCTAAAATACGGGTATTCTGGAGATAACCATTTTTTGCGGAGCCTTTGTTTTCCGACATATTAGAGCGATTAACTCCAGATAGGATATAAGGTTTTTGCTACCCCAGGAATACGGTATGATCCCTTGTAGAATCCCGTATCAAGAAACTGTACGCTCTTTCTTGCTCTTGTCATCCCTACATACAGAATGCGGTATTCCTCAGGTGTCATGGCATCTGCAATCATCTGTGGAAGATCAAGGGTGAGCATCAC
>ACXJ01011367.1_pt1 | contig 21993 bp, 28 predicted proteins | sample 870861 | NCBI WGS metagenome assembly ACXJ01 (sample SAMN02954270, study PRJNA29437) | mine drainage metagenome | biome: terrestrial; feature: Richmond mine; material: biofilm; isolation source: combined biofilm from UBA (pink subaerial biofilm) and UBA BS (thick... ... | reverse complement strand
GGTAAATTTGAGCACGGAAATTTCAGGAATGCTGAAATACCTTGATGATGAGCCTGCCCTTAAGGAGAGCACCTCACTTCTTTTTTCCATACTAAAGGGGGAGAAAAATATTGGTCCTGATTCCGATGGAACGGATATTGCCCGTATTCTCTCTTTAATACTACTTAAGAGGGAAATTCCTAATAACAGGGATTCCCAGAGATTACTGACTCTTGGTGAAAGGATATCCGGGATTATAAAAAATTTTAATTCTGAAGATTTCGACGGGGAGGCTTTTCGGAATCAGCTAAAATCGATCTGGAATGACTGATCATTTCTGTTCCTGGGGTGGATTTTGATTCTTTGGCGGCTCAAGCCTTCTCCTTGAGTTGCCAATGCTCCTGCCAATGAATACTCCAACTGCGAATATGAGCTCAAAATAGACAAGGTAAGAAATTGTATATGTTGGAATTACATCAACAAAAAGCTCCGGGACTCCAGTATTAATCGGCCCACTGAAATAGTTTCCACTGAACATGTTAACTCTTGTGCCATTTAAGACCACGGAATAGTTGTAATCATATACCCCTGCCTTAAGATTTGACAGTGTAAATGTGAACTTTGCAGAATGATTTGCATAAGTTGTCTCATTCATTTCACTGTAGTCAATAGTTTTCACGTAATTATTAGGCCCTAGCACGTTAACCACTGAAGTGTTGTAATCTGGAGCATATGAAGAGTTCCCGTCATATACCCTAACTGTAAACAGATAAGTCTGGCCTGGGCCTGAATGTGAAAATGGGGTTACATTTGAGAGGTAAGTTAAATTGTAGGGTGTTACTGTTTCGCTATAAGTGGGCTGAGAATGATATGCGTCATTAGCATAGAAGGCTGAAAATGCCATTCCTGCTACGATAAATATGACCACTCCCGCAAGCAACCTTGTTGTTAACTTGTAAACCCGGAGATAGTGAAACACAAAGAAAGTCTCCACAGGTATTATGAAGACAATTATCTCACTTATGTAAAATGATATATAAACTATGAGAACCGCAATCAGAATAGATAACACAGGGGCCATAAACCTTCGATTCTCTATCAGAAAGCTATTTTCACGAAGCAATTTTCCATAATTCTAGCATTGTATAAATAGTTGATATTTGGACAAAACAATAAGTAAACAGATGAAGTTCTGACATTGACGCAAGCTGGAAATGGTTGGAGAAATTTACATACTGGAATGTCTAATGGAAATAGAATCTTCGGTAATAACCTGAAATATGTTATATAAATCGTAGTAATAACTTTAGTATGCTCCCTTCAATAGAGGAACTCAAAAAGATGCGAAAACACTGGGAATAAGCCAGAAAGACCTTGCTCATGTGAGTGGTGTTAGCCAGTCCTATATCGCAAGACTTGAGAAGGGAGACCTCAACCCGACCTACGAAAAGGTGAGAAAAATATTTGAGTACCTTAATAAGGCAAGCCAGAAGGTTAACACAATTGATCTTGTTGCTGAGAAGATAATGAGCACAAATCTCATTACATGCTCACCATCAGATTCAATTATATCAGCACTTGATAAGATGAGGAACCACGGAATTTCTCAGCTGCCAGTCCTTACCATGGATGGCAAGCTAATAGGTTCGGTCTCTGAATCAGACATAAATGATATGCTTCTAAAGGGTTCCACTATTGAAAGCCTGAAAACAATGATTGTCAGGAAGGTTATGGGGGCAACTCCACCTCAGCTTGACCGAAATTCCCCTATTTCTATGGTCTATCCGATTCTGAAGTTTTCAAGCTGTGTCCTGATAGTAGATGGTGGAGAGGTGAAAGGGATAATTACGAAGGCAGATATACTGAAGGCAGTTGAAGAATATGCTTGATTACCCACTTCTCATAGTGTCCGCATTTATTCTGTTTATCCCCGCATTCATCGCAAACCCTTCCGCTGTGGTTACTGGAGGGCACTACCCAATGGATTTCAGGAAGAATTTCCCAGACGGAAAGAGAATACTTGGAGATGGTAAAACATGGAGCGGCTATTTTGGAGGATCGCTCATAGGAGTTGCCTCCGGTCTTGTCCTTTTTGCCATTTTCCACCTTGCAGATGTCCTCCCATACCCAGTTTATGGTTCATCAATTGGAGGAATCCTTGTGGCACTTTTCGCCATGTCATTCGGCTCCCTCACCGGTGATGTTCTGGGTTCGTTCATAAAGAGAAGGATTAACATCCCCAGAGGTGGAAAAGGATCACTGCTGGACATGTGGCCATTCGCGCTGGTCTCATTCCTGTTTCTGTTCCTATTTGCCAGACAATTTTTCATGAACTATTACGGAAATGTAATTGGCATACTTACGATACTTATAATCACGCCTCCACTGCACAGGGCTGTGAATATAATCGGTTACATGATGAAGAGGAAGGATGTCCCATGGTAGGGCCTGTCAAACTTGTCATTGCTGTCAGGCGGGATCTGGACATGGGTAAGGGAAAGATCGCAGCACAGGTCGCCCATGCTTCCGTTTCTTGTGCCCTCACTGCCCAGAAAACGGAGAAAAAACTCTTTAAAGAGTGGATCAGCGAGGGACAGAAAAAAATTGTCATAAAGGTTGACGGGGAAGAGCAGCTGCGTCAGCTTATAGGTTTAGCCAGATCTCAGGGAATAATCACTGAACCAATAAACGATGCGGGCTTCACCCAGGTTTTTCCTGGTACCCTTACCTGCGCTGGAATTGGGCCTGCCGAGGAATCAGTGCTTGAATCTCTGACAGGAAAATATCCTCTTCTATAGATTAAAGAGGAGTCTCTTCAGCCACAGCCTTAACAGGCTTGACTGCTCCGAATTTCAGGGTGAGTATTGTGACGACTATCCCAATTACCAGTATTGGTGTCCACATGAACAGGTCTTCTCCCTGAAAACGGCCCAGAAGGAAAGTACCCATAACAGGTGCAATCGGCTGAATGAAACTTACAATAAGCTGGAAGGCCCCGAAATACTGGCCCTTCTTGCCTTCCGGAGCCATTTTTCCTATTACTGTGTAAATAACAGGAGATATGATATTCTCTGCCATGGTTATGAGAATTACATCGGATACCAGGAAGAGGAAATTGTTTGAGAAGATAAGAAGGAAGAATGAGATGGAATAGATCATTACGCCTGCCGCTATCCTGATATGATCCCTGACCTTAACAAAAAGCCAGTTGATAGGAACCTGAAACAGGACAACTATTATCCCATTGACTGTGTAAAGCAGGCCAATTTCCCGGTTCGTGATATGGTCCACTGATGACCAGAAGAGGGTCAGCGTTGTGCCCCACTGCCCTGCTACAAAGAACGAGCTTGCGATTATAAGGGATATGATGAGGAAGAGTCTGTCACCTGTTGGAAATTCTGTAAGGCGGCGCTCCTGAGAAACAGTGAATTGTTTCCTGTTTCTTATGTATTTTACAAAGATGAACCATTCAATAATTGTTATGAACATAGGAATGAAGAAAACAAGGGAGAAATTTATGTACGAGAGGAATCCTCCAATGGCGGGACCAAAGGAGAAACCGATATTTGCAGCAATCCTTATGATGCTGAAGGCGTCATTCCTCTGACTCTCAGGAGTTTCCTCAGTTATGATTACATTATCCACTATGCCCTGAATACTGGCTATGGGCTCGAAAAGGAGGAATGTCGCAATTAGGATAATTATGCTCAGGTTTCTTGCAACAACAATACCCTCTATCAGGAGGATTACTGCCATCATTGGCGGAGTTATTATTGCTGCAAATCTCCTTCCAACTTTGTCTATCAGGTTACCTCCGTAAAGTGAAAATGGAAGTGAGAGCATGGCAGTTGCAAAAAATATAAGGCCAACATCAAAAAACGGAACTCCCCTTACCTCACTGAGATATATGGGGACGAAAATCCAGACTACCGATCTACCAAGAGTTCTGATGAGTTGTGTGATAGAAACAACTCTCACATATGTGTTTACAAGAGGCCCTAAACCTCTCCTTACCGAAAACTTCCCCATACATTTCCTGTTTGCCGGTAATAATTCATGAAGATAAAGAGATTCTCAGTCCATTCCCCTAAATTGCGGAATCGATATCGTTCCTGTAAGATTTATTGTTAACCTGAACATGCTGAAGAGGTAAGCAACATTGAATTCGGGTCATTTTATCGTCCTTGAAGGCCTAGACGGGTCAGGAAAAACCTCCATAGCCAGAAGGCTTTCTCAGTTTCTGGTTGAAAAGAATATAGACGCAATTCTGACAAAGGAGCCTACAGAAAACTTTCATCGCGATGCCGAGCTTGAGGGAAAAAGGGATTACATTTCGTCCATGAGGCTTTTCTTCGAATTCACTGCAGACAGGATCACACACTCAGAAGTCATCGGCAAATGGGTCAGTGAAGGAAAAACTGTTGTATGTGACCGTTTCCTGTATTCCTCTCTTGCCTATCAGGGATCAATAATTTGCAAAAAATTTGAATCTGATGAGGATGGCATTGAATGGATGAGGGAAGTCAGCAGAGTAATTCATCTGAAACCGGAGATGTGCATATATCTTGATATAGATCCTGAAACAGCAATGAGCAGGATATCCAGGAGAATGGACTCTGCTTCCGGATTTGAAGAACTTGAATTCCTCAGGGATGTAAGAAACACCTATCTTACTCTGCCTGAATGCAGGGAAGGCATGATTGACGCAAGCAAAAGCCTGGAGGATACGCTGGAGTCAGTGAAATCCATGATAAAAAGCAGGCTCAGGCTGTGGTGACGATAATTTCGTCTGAGCCTATGATTATTGTGTGCTCTGACTGAGCGATCATTGAGCCTCTGTGCTCCTTCAGGACTGGAAACTGGCTTACCTCCCGACTTCGCATCATGTCCTTAAGGTATCTCTGATGATTATCCATTATTCTGGCCAGCCATCTCTCCGCGAAGGGAACCGTGTTGAAATTTTTGTATATGATCTCGTCCTCTCTTACCTTTGGGCTGTCCAGTATGTATATGTTACCCCCAGCACCGTTGTGGATCATACCGGGGCCTGTGGATGCAAATGGTTCTATTGCTATTGTTATTTCTGGCTTTAGCTGTTTTCCGTTACCATCGTCAAAATTTGGAATGAAAACCTCTGAGTGCAGATCATATCTGTTAATGCCATGCCCTCCCAGGTTCTTAACGGGATGGAAACCATGGGACTCTATAACGCTGCCTATCTGCTTTCCAATCTCGCGGATCGCAATACCAGGACGAAGTTTTCGTATGGCCTGATTAAGAGCCTCTCTGGTGGAGTCAATGAGGTCAGAATATTTGCCAGTATTGCCCACTTCAACAGTTGATGCATTGTCAGATAGATAACCGTCTATCTGGGCACCTACATCAATTTTTAACAAATCACCAGTTGACAGCTTCTTTTTGTCTCCCGGGTATGGAGTATAATGTGCTGCCTCATTATTTATGCTTAAATTCACAGGGAAAGAGGGTTTTCCACCCTGTTCAGTTATGAATTTCTCAATACCCTCTGCTATATCAAGAAGATAAGCCCCCGGTTCTGCCAGTGATTTCCCGTATTCCAGGGCATCCCTGCCAATCTTTCCCGCCTGCATCAGTTTATTCTTAACTTCGATATTCAACAACACTTCATTGATACTTAACATAAAATTTTAGCTGAGAAGTTAGGCATAAATTAAATAATGACTGAAAATTTTTGGATAAAAAGCCCCGTGGTGTAGTGGCCAAGCATACCGGACTTTGGATCCGATGACGGCAGTTCGAATCTGCCCGGGGCTGTGGGAGTTTAAATGATAAGAGTGCTGGGCAGGGATACAGTTACGATTGAATTGCAAAACCCAGAGACAGTGGGGTCGATAATGAAAGCCAACGGGCTGAGCGATGAGAGATACATATGCATAAGAGGAGGTCAACCCCTTACATCGGATGAGATTATAAGTCCCGATGATGATGTTCAGGTCCTTGAGATATTTTCAGGAGGCATGTGATCTGCATACTCTCCTGCCATAATACAGTGAAAGGATCTCCAGTTCATCACCATGATTTATTCTTGATATTTTTATTGAATCCTTCAAAGGATTGAGGTGCTTGCCTATATTTTTTCTTGAAAGGCCTGAAATAAGAACTTCCGGGAAATGACGATTCTCATTTGCAACCTCAACATAAAGCCTGTCTCCTGAAATGTATGGTCCCCTGAGAGTTCTCGGATCCTTTTCCCATTTCTTCAGAAAATCCAGAGCGTTTTCTGATATTACGGGCGGACCCATATGTGTCTTGAATGCCGGGAGATATTGCGCATCGACCTCGATGAGGATTTCTATATTCCCATTTACAACCATGTGTGTTCCAAACACTTTGAAACCTGAATCAGAGGAAACATTGCAGACCATTTTTTCTAACCGCAGTGCCTGTGAATAGATTATGTCGTCAACCATATCCGGCTTTTTTACTGTTATGAGGAACATTTCAGTTCCCCTCTCTCGATATGCTGATTTTCCTTGACTTTCTGGTAAAATGAAATAACTTTCGTCAGGGGAATCCAGGTAACACCTGGAAGTGACTATTGCGGTGTAATAGGAATTCTCAGATATGGCTGCTGCTGCGTTCCTATTCATGTCTGTAGGATCCACAATGACAAGAGGGGATGAGGAATCGATAGCAGAGACGTCGCCAAGAGTAGCTTTCCCCTTTATAGTGGAAAGCCACTCCACAGCTCCGGTGAAAGAACCGAGATGGTAAACAAGCAACTCACAAACATATCCAGAAAACCCCTGAACTCTAACCTCCGAACCATATATTCCGGCACTCTTCAGAAAAAGCTTCAGCAGCCTCACCTCATCCTTCTGCTCATCTGTCAGGTTATTTCTTATGAACTCTGTGTGAAGCGGTGTCCTGTCCACTGAACTTATCAATCGCTCGTCAGCAGAATGCTTGAAACATGGGACTATATCTATCTTGATTCCGTTAGCGTATCCACTTACGTAAGGGTGCTCCGCATATTTTTCCTTCGAGCCTGGAAGGCACTCGTGACCAATCTTCAGACCCAGCCTTTCCAGATCCTGCCTGCTATAATCCTTTGAGAATACCACAAAGATATCGATATCTGAGCCTGAAAGATTTGTTCCCTTTGAAAGTGATCCAACAACCATGGGTTCGGCAGAAATGCTATTTGAAGAGCAGTATGACTTTATCCTGCTCAGAATCTCCTCTGATGTACTTGAAAGAACACTGGATTCATCCTTTGATGGTCTTGCTTTCTCCAGTATCCCTTTAAGATCCAGCATTCTCAATTAAATCCATTATTGCTCTGGCCGGTTCCCCGGCAGCCTTCTTCAGTGCAGAAATGGCCTTTTCCTTTGAAACTGAAGCCTGATCCATAACCAGTTTTATATCCTCTTCGCTGAATGGGGGAATTTCCTCTGAAACTGCCTTCTTGGTCTCCTTCATTGTCCCCATGACCTGGAAGGTTTTCGTTCCCTGGGCCTCAATCATTGTTACCTGTGCGTCCGATATCACATAATCCTTATCAGTTCCTTTCAGGATCACGGTTTTTACATCATTCATCTCAGTGGATTTTATGCCCATCTGGGCCATCATCCTCTTGACCTCTCTTGAGTTCATTCTTCCCGGAATCATAATGAACACATTCCAATTATCTTGATAAAAGTTCACAATTTAATTCTATCCCTCTCTTCAGGATAGACTTGCAAAATTATACCCGGTATTGCTTCGTTATAATTTTGAAAAGAGCCGACTCTGGAAAAAATTCAGCCTGAGAAGATTGTGAATGTTTATCTCTTACCTGGTGTTTCTTCAGTAGGGGTGATAATTCTTTGAAAGAGCTTGACAAAAAAACTGTCAAGAAAATAAGAAAGCTCCTGAAGGAGGGCAAAGATGTGCCTGAGATATGCAAGGCTTTTGACATTCCCCCTGAGGAGTGGAGAGAGGCTTCTATAAAATATGATTTTTTCAAATGAGGGCCTTCAGAAGCACTGGCTTTCATCCCTTTAGAACATTCATGAAGGCATTCCACATATTTTGTGCCAGGACACCAGAATTAAATAACTATTTCGTGCTAACCGCTAAGTAAGGATGAAGATAGGCTATTTCAGCTCCACTTACTATCCTACACCTGATGGTGTATCTCATTACCTGAGGGATGTCAAGTCAGAGCTGGAGAACATGGGCCATGAGGTGCATGTATTTTCTTTTAATGGCGACAGGAAAGAGAAGAATGTCCATGTAACAAGGAGCTTCCCTCTTCCCATGTATACACAGTACAGCGTCCCTTTTTTCCCCATACCTGTAGGCCTTTACAGAAGGGCGCTCGAAGAGAAATTTGACGTAATCCATATCCATGATCCATTCATAGGAACACTTGGCTACAGGGTGGCTAAGAACCAGAATATTCCCATTTTTTCCACATTCCATACTGATTTTGTCCGAATGCAGGAATCGATCAACCTTCCTATGAAGAGCAAGCTTTTCAGATTCACATGGAGATACAATCTTTACCTTTACAAGAAATGCAGCAAGATTTTCGTCCCAAGTTCAAAGTCAGAGAAATATCTCATGGATCAGGGTATTACAAATACTGTAGAACTCCCACTCTTTGTGGATACAGAGAAATTTAAAGAAAAACAGGGAAATACTGATGAAAATACCTTCGTGGTGCAGTTCCTGGGTAGAATTACAAGGGATAAGGGGGCATTCAGGCTGCTTGATGTGGCAGAAAAGATCCCTGAAAGAGAGAATATAAAAATCATTATATCAGGAACAGGGCCAGATGAGGAACTTCTCAGAAAATTAACAAGAGAAAGAGGTCTTTCCTCGAAAGTTGAGCTGACAGGATATGTTGACGAGGAAACCAAGCTGAGGCTTCTTGGATCTTCATCTCTTTTCATATATCCGGCATCTGCAGATACCTTTGGCATTTCTGTCCTGGAGGCCCTGGCATTCGGAGTCCCCACCATAGTCTCTCGGGATTTCCCTCTTCTTGATTATTCGGGAGGAGATGATACCGGAATGATAACCTTCAATTTCACAGATCCTCTTGAAATAGCGAATTACATAATTTCCTTAAGGGAGAACAGAACTGATTATGAGAGACTTGCCAGTGCGGCTCGTAATTTTTCAAGAAGGTGCTTTAGCAAAGGGGCGCACTGTAAGACCCTTTTGAAGTATTATGAGGGTGCACTCCACTGAATTGCCAAATAATTAATCGCATTCTATTTCATTTGCAAACTGCTGGATGCTGGGCATATAATCTAACAGCTCTCTTCAAGGGAGTTAATATTAAACAATCCCTCGTCCAACAGTAAATATGAAAAATCGCTCCTGGAAGATAGCCGCAGTGATACTTGCTTTTCTCATAGCCGTGACTTTTGGAATTAATCAGAGCTTTTCTTCTTACAGCAATAACTATTACACCACCCAACATGGAACAAACGGGACCGTTATATTCGTGACTGTTGAGAATAGTATGCTGGTTCATGGAAGGATAGAGGTAAATTACGAAGGACAGGAGCTGGGTTCGCCTATTGTGATTCTACCTAATGGAACAGAATATAAAGTAACTTCACAACTGGATGTGAATTTCAGTTTTGCCCCTGTGCTAGCGTCAGGGTCGTCTTCTTCCTTTGGTGGAATCGCCAATATTTTGGTTTCACCGTCTCATCCTATTGATGTAAGCCTTATCCCCAATGTACCTTATGGATTCATGAAAAGAGCAATCAATTCCTACAAAGGTATGGGTTTAGACGCATACGCATTGTTTGTTTAAAACTATTCGTCGGTATATGTCTCTGTTGTTGGTGGTTTCTGATGGACGAGAAGGGTGCAGTAGATAAAATCAGGCAGCTCAAGCTATCAGTGGACACAACATTGCGTTACTGGAAAGCTGGTGCCCAGTTTCAAAAGGTGTTTCTGATCATACTTTCAGGAATACTGGCTGTGAGCATTTTTTCCCTTTGGCTGAATGTATACAATCTTGAGATAGCGAATTATTTCCTCGGGAGCATTAAGCTTGGTGCAGGAAATTACTTACGGGAAGGATTTCCTGATATCGCAATCTTTTTCGCCTTTGCAGTAATTGTATATAAAATTCTGCATAAGCCATTTAAATTGCCTGTCGGGAATGAATGGGATGAATACCTCAAAGAAGGAGTGCCAGGTATAATCCGTATAATTGAGACTACAGACTGGGAAGAAATGCTTGTTAATCTCAAAAAGGCAAAACTGGCATTTATTGTTATAAGTGCTATGATATTTCTCTTATATCTTGGCATAACCTTCATATTATTTTTCTTTGCCTACGGACTGTTATTGGGAAATGTTCTTGGAATACCAATCAACCTGTATATTGTGCTATTTGGGTCAATACTCCTGGTGATTGCTCTCGGCGACAGATCTATCAGGCAGAGGTACAATGAACTCTGGCACATGGACAGTCTTGTGGCTGAACTGAGGTGGTTCTATACCGAATTCCAGAACGCAAGAATTTAAGCCAGACCTGTACGTTGTCGCTCGGATCATAAAAAACCTTATGGAGAAGGGCCCCAATAACAGGACCAAGCTGGCAGGTTCCTCTGAAATTTCATACAACAAATTCATGCAGTATCTTGCATGGATGTGCCAGAAGAATCTTATCAAGGAGGAAAATGGCCTTGTCATTGTGATGGAGGAGGGAATAAGAACCTACAACATGCTGGTGGACTGGATTCTCAAGCATGTTGGGAAGCTGATGTTCAGACGATAAACCAAAATAGGGATATTTTCAGACATAATTTTCATCTACTCGAGTGTCTCTTGAACATTATGGACTTTTCTTTGCCAAACGTATATGAAAGTACTGGAATTTTCAGTGTTATCGCCCCTGAAGTCCGAGTTAATTATGCAGTAATTCCATAAATTCCAGTTTAGGTAATTTAAATCCAAGTAAAATTGCAACAATGGATTCTTAATGATGTGCTTAGACCGTTACAATTTGGGCAGGCCGGAAGCGATAATGTATAAAGGATAGATCAGGTGTACAAGGAATACCCATAATCACAATATAATGCCCATCTGAGTCCTCTGGCCCAGTCTTATAGCAATATCGTTCCATGCAGCTTTAAAAACCGATGAATATAATGAAAAACATCGATCGATAAGACGTGGGAGCCATTTTTGCTAAAATTGTTTGATCTCGTTCAGGAGCCAATAATTTGGCCTTTTGAAGAAAGGAAATAACATGTAAAGGTACCCATGTCTTAGAGTAAAAATATTTAATAAAGAATATAGATTATATTATAATGGCGGAAATCATTGGTTCTATAGACAATGCAGTTCACCAGAATAAAACCTATTATCTAATATTTGCAGATAATGAAATGTATCAATTTATGACAATGGATAGCAGGGAGAAGAGATCTGAACTATACCACGCCCAGATAAGCAATCCATATCTTATGCTAACAGGTGGAGGCGGCCTTCAAGGTTATAAAATCACACAGGATACCGTTGCTTCGATAATTCAGGAAAATATATCGAAAGGACAGGAAATTGAGAAAAATTTCGAATCAAAAAGAAGTGAGATTCCACCGCAATACACCTTGATTCCATATTCAGCAATTAACCAGGTTGAACTCACAAACGGAACCTTAGTAACTCTTCCCCACGTACTCTTCAAGATGGGAGAGAAAAACCTTAAATTTCATCTGGTACACGATAATTATAAGGGAAGGGGCAAGCTCTCGGACGATATATTTTCGAAATATGAGGAGGTTCTCAGAAAAGCTTTTGAGAGTGCTCTCATAGTGAAGAATTAGATATAATAAATAAGGTTCCACTTTACTAAATTAATGTGCGGCACACCATTTTACAATTTCCTCCCTGATCCACCAGAAACTCTACTTTCAGCGAATATTTCTCCTGCAATGAAAGGAAAAAAATTTACTATTCCATCTATTTTCTCAACGCCCTATGGCAAAAGACCGTAACTATGGTGTCATTTTCCTGGTCAACTCATGCAAAAGACACATCATTGATCCTCCATATGCCGTTAATTTTATGAACAATATCATCTGCATTCGTGATGTATGCTTTCAGGGCTCCTGATAACTCAATTCTGGCTTGGGATGACTATTAATCTGGAAGTAAATATACCGGTAAAGTATCTTGACCTCATACAATCGCCGATATATTTCGGAAGCCACTGTGCTTGCATACTTGCACATATTGTGAATGGACTGGCTTTGCTTCTCACATCGCTGATATTTCTTTTCCTGTGTTTTAAAACTCTTTATCTTTCATTAAAAATATGTACTATTTTCATTCTTGCAGGAGTAATTGGTGACATTACTAATGGAGTTTTGTTTTTAATGTCAGGTCGGTTTCATCTGATCAAGCAGGTTGACAATGAGCGCCGTCAGCGATCTGGTAGCTTCTGCAATTAGCCTGTATTTTGCAGGGAATATTATAAAAATGAACGACCTCCCCCTAATTTTTGAATCGAACCTGTATCTTATCAAAATGACAACATGTTTACTGAATTTACCCGATACAAGAGTTATGGTCATTGAAATTTATTTGAGTGCTATATTGGAGAAAATTTGATAAATGCCGTTAGCCGGCATTTACTCATACGTTCAATGCTGTGCAATCTTGAATATAACAATTGAACATATAATGTTATGAACCAGGAAACGCTTGACAAAGAGCTCAGGAGATTAGAAAATTCATATTTGCCTGAGGAAATCAAGGCAAAAATTGTTGAATTCATCGATGATATCCGTTTGTCAGGTTTATCTTTAAACAGGCAATAATTCTACGCCATAAGATTAAGGCAGGTCGCTTCAATCATCCCAGATAAATTTATATCACCCTCAACGCCAGATAGAAAGTAATGTCGACCCTGTTGTCAAGGAAGATAGGAAGGAGGGTTAAGGGTAAAGACCACAATGGAAAGTATTCTGACTGGGAAATAGAAAATTACAAGTCTACCTTGAAGAAATTTTACCCTTGGCACTGAAACAAGAGAACCCAGAATGTATCTCATGGATCAAGCCAAACAATCATCCTAACAAACATGTGAAACCGGAAAACATGATTACAGAGCCTGAAGTCCAGAAGATTCTCTCATTCTTAAAAAACCCAAGAGATCGGGCTATTCTCTCTACTTTATATGATCCTGGATGCAGGATAGGAGAACTTCTCACTCTGAAGAACAAAGATATCAATTTTGACCAGTATGGGGCATTTCTTTCAGTAATTGGGAAGACTGGTTATCGCAAGGTACGTGTTGTAGGAAATTCTGTCTCCTATCTCAGGGAATGGCAGAATGCTCACCCTGATAGAAACAAGGAAGAGTCATGGTTTTTCTGCGGAATTGAAAGTGAGAACAGAGGAAAGCAACTGGAGCACGCAAATGTTTACAAGTTTTTGAGAAAGGCCTTGAAAGAAGCAAAGATAGAGAGAAGAATTTACCCTCACCTTTTCAGCCATACCAGGGCTACTATGCTTGCCTCAAGAGTCACGGTAGCTCCGCTTGAAGCGCAGATGGGGTGGGTTCATGGGTCCAAAATGACAAAAACATATGTGCATCTCTCTGGTAGAGACCAGGATAATACAATTTTGAAGGCGTATGGAATCGAGGTTGACGAAGAAGACCCGATCGAAACAGACAGACCAAATCACTGCCCTAGATGCAATGAACCTAATGACAGGGCAAGTAGATTCTGCTGGAAATGTGGGATGATACTGGATAAACAGTTGACTGAAAATAAACTCAATGAGGAGATAAACCTCATTGAAAATAGCGTTTTAAAGTCTGAGGTAGTTGACGATTCAACAAAGAAGTTGGTTGCAAATTTCCCCAGTGAATTTAAGGACCTTATATTAGAGGCCGTCTTAAAGCAGATAGTGAATGATCCGGCAATGAAGGCAAAATTTCAAGAAGAATTGAAAAGAAATGATAACTAATTTTCTAAACTTGATTTCATATGCAAATTAGAAAATGAAATAATGGTTTTTTATTGAAGGTACAATCCACCTTGAATATTATTAAAAGCCTGTTTAATCAACTGCATAGAGTAGTCAACTTGATCTTCTGAGTAAATCTCAACTTCCACATTGCCATTTCCCCATGTTCCTAGATCTGTAACATCTCTACAGCGCCCTTGCGGATCATCTATTTTATCGTAATCTATGTTCAAGGATAGCTTGATCTTATTTTTGTAAGGAATCAAGTCTACAAAATTTGTGCTAGCTTTGTAGGCAATGTATAATTTCCTTATCTCTTCATGTACACTTGCATCGATATTGAGAATTCTGAGTCTGAGGTCTTCAAACAGGTAATTCATAGGGCCTCCAGCATCAACGTAAGGATGATCTGAAAGAGTGTAGTTTTCTTCTTTTATTATCTCTTTCTTTTTGTAAACTTCTATATCTTCAGGGGAAATCTCAGGATAGCCCCAAATTTTTAGGGCCCTATCCGCCAAAATAGAAGCTCTCTGTTCTATCTCTTCTTTCCTCCATTCTTCAATTGAACTCAATGTCTCGTTTAAACCAATGGGACTATGAGCAAATCCCTTTGGCATAGTCTTTTTTTCCAGAAATGGTCGCTGACTTAATTCGGAATTATAGCCAGTAAGTGTTAGATTGCCTAATGTGTGAAGGTAGGTCTGGAAGATCTCTTCCCAATCACTTCCGAGATATTCCTTCCATTGATCTGTTAAAGTTTGGGGCATTATATGCTCAATGGTGTATTTGCCTACATCAACATACTCCTTGGAGCCAAAGTTTTCAAGTTTCTGCAAAAGGTAGTTTCGATTATTATAGTTGTAGACATCTTTAGAAATCAAGTAGTTTTTGAACTCTTCATTTTTAGGAAATCTCCTGTACGAATCCATTAGATTTAACGCAGCGTAAAGAGATTCTACGTAGTGATCTATGTCTATTTTCCCATACAATGCTGCAAATGTCTTGTTCATGGAATTTGTGGGGACACCACAAATTGACCTCCTAAAAACGTAGCTTTCTATGGCTCTCAATATTTTCATAAAATCACCTTTTGAGAGAAGGTTGCACTTGTAATCAAAATATAATTGCATTATGAAGGGGTAAGCGACCTCAACTCTAAGGGCATTGATATCCGTGAATATGCCTTTGAGCTGTAGATCTGGTTCTTTTCCTAGGGCAATATACACATAATATTCAGAAAATCGTTTTAAATCAGCAAGATGGTGTGAACTTTCCACATCAGTTGTTTTTACATATTCCTTAAAGCCAACATATATCTTATCTAAACGATTAATATTGCCAGTTTTAAGTGTCAAATAATCTCTTACAAACCTGTCAAACCTCAAAGAGTAATTTACTTGTCCGAACATTACCTCCATGGGATACCAATAATTCTCATACAAGCGATCTTGTTCTTCTAAGGGATGCAGCATTAGAAGGTAGTTTCTTATAAGATCTGCTTCTGCCAGTCCAAGGCCAGTAGAATTGAAGCTCTCAAAAATAAGCTGAGGATTATCTACACCGCTCTGCAAGGTAACGTCAACAACTTTTATCTTAAGAAGGCCTTTAGTTATATTCTCAAAATTTCCTTCTGAAATTTTCTTGAAAAGATATTCATAATTTTCTTTGATCCTAATTGAATACCTTTCTCCCATATCTGTTGAATCTATAATAGCTTGAAAAGTAGGATTATCGCCTTTTGAAAGCATTATTTTGTACTTATTGTCTCCCTTCTCTGCGTTGTTTATTAGATATTGTGCTATTTTTGCAGGATCCCAGTCATCAGTTGAAATAGATTTCATTTTCATATATTTACTCAAAGCAGCCAAAATCAAAGATACCGTTGTCAATCTCTGTTGGCCATCAATAACCAAAACTCTGTTGAATCTTGAATTCTGATGTGCTTCTTTTTCAAAATAGACTATTGAGCCAATAAAGTGGGTCTCATTATTCAATGTACCTACCCGTACCATATCATTCCACAACTGTTCGCACTCTCGTACGGTCCAGCTATACGTCCTCTGATAGATTGGAACTATGAACTGATCTGTGTTTTTAATTAGTTTTAGCAATTCGGTATCTACGGCCTTCATGAGAACTACCTGACAAAGTTCAATGAAGAAGGGACTTATATTTCTGTCTGTAGGTAAAATCAGATAATGGCATTATTTCAAAAGACAAATTGCAGGTAGTCAGAATTTATGTTAGGTTCATTACAAGTGCCAACATTGAAAAATTGTTCATTCTTGATTTATCAAGTCATTTCACTACTCAAAGGATTATTTCTTATGTTCATTTATATAATGTAGTGTAAACCATCTTGAAAAGTTTCAGGACACATTCAACACTTCTGAACGGATTTCTATAGTGGTCCCAGTAAAGAGAATCCCAAGCATTTCCATAAAATATCACAAATTTAGTATTGGGGCAATTCTTAACGTGCTTTTCAGCTTTCTTAAATCGGTCGTCAGTAAGTGTGAATGGACTCAATTCATGAAATCCATTGATTGGGGTAGGAAACATTAAGACAAGCGGAATCTTGGCACATGTGGAATTCAGATTTCCCGGAATCAATTTAAAAATAGTCCTCCTCCCTAAATCATCTTTCCCCATTTCCACTTCCAAATCACTTTCTTGGTCAATAACGTCAGATAAGCCTGTTAAGATAGATTGATATTATCTGTCCAAGTTCAGTTTTTCACTTTCAATCACATTATCCAAGTTTTTCAGTTTACTAAGAATTGACTTGACTGCCGCTGGATACCTAACCATTAGATTTCAACTTAATTGCATCACACTGAAATGATATTATATATTTTGTTAAAGCTCTAATAAACGCCAACCAAGCCATTCAGATAAGCAAAGAGACAATGTTTCAACGCTTCGCGATTACGTTTGTGAAGTTTAATATAATGGTATAAGTATATTCACACTCAATGGGTTATACGGATGATGAGTTAAACTACATCTATGACAAAACTGGCGGTTATTGTAATTGGTGTGAGAAGAAGATTGCATTCAGGAATTATGGCAGAGTAGGGGAAAGAGGGGCTTGGGAAGTTGATCATAGCAACCCTTTAGCGCTTGGAGGAACTGATTACTTAAGAAATTTGGTTCCAGCCTGTATACCCTGCAACCGTTCGAAGGGGGCTAATCTTGAGAAGTATACAGTTTCAGTTCAAAGAGAATTCTTCTTGAATTTAAATTTTCGCGACTTCTCATGATGAAAGAGGATCAAATTTTCTTGTCCACTCATTTTTTGCTATGTTAAAAATTAGAATAATCGTCTTTAAGAGTCTTCTTCAAACAATTCATGGTCAATCGGGATTGCCACTGTGATGAAATCTTTTCCTTGTACAATAATCTCTGCTTTAATCTTAACACCGTGGTTTTCAACCCAATCAACTACGGTTTTGACATTCTGCCTCGATAAAGCGTGAATGTATAGTTGTTCTGAAACCATAGCAAATCCATATCTTACGGACTCTTCTATCCTCTTTGTAATTAACGATGAGAGTTTATCGGCTGTCATATAGTGGTGTACAAATACGGCTAACAGGCCATTCTTGACTATTAGTTCGAATATTTTGTAGAATTCTATGTCCGCTGTCCCCTGATCTTCAATAGATTCATGAATAACCTCCCAAAGTGGCTTTATAAAATTCTCAAAGTACTCGGTGCTGCAGAGGTTGGCAATATTTTTTCCTCTATCTCCAAATTTCTTCACTATATCTTCTTTTATCTTAGAAACATTTTCTTTCAATCTATGCCTAGACCTTAAGAAAAGTGAAATTCTCAGAATTTCAAAATCTTCTTTTGTTAACTTATCCTTGAAGTACCCTAATAGTTCCTTATCTGGGTCTTCTTCTTTGTAATCGTCTAGCTCACCTGCATATTCCAGGAGATTTTCCTTGAAGAGCTCTTTATCTTCTTCGAAAGCTTCTTTTATAATTTTGCCCAGTTCTTCTTGTTGCTCCCTCTCCAATTTGTCTATGTTTATAGTAATTCGTTCTTCATTTTTATCAAAGCTTAGCGGGTCTTTATCAGGGTTTTTTATTATTACAATACTGTTTTTAGCTTTTAATTTAATATTTGGAGAATTAAGCCTGAAGGTACTAATGTCGACATGCAAAATATTATCAATAAAAGATTTTAATTTTGAATACCAAGTCATATCTACTCTTTCCGATATTTCAATCTGAAGAGTGATACAACATTGTTTTCTATAAATAACTCAGAACCCTTCTTAACCCCACCAAAATCCTCAAGGGTCAGAGGATTTCCTTCAAACGACTTTACTGGCTCATCAGAGTCTTTCTCCAAGACTTCTCCGTCTTCATTGACTTTTTTGTTGAACAGACTCAGAATATATTCTTTGGCGCTATCGTCAAATGTCATCTTAGGTTTAGTTTCCGGCATATATATTCCTCCTTCGTTTTCTTCTACCAGCCCACTATATGATTGTATATATACTGTGAAGATACATACTTTACCATTAAAGTTTCTTATGTGTTAACTGAAACACACACGAAATCTTATGATTAATCACCTATTCAAAGGATATAGCATTTACTATCCCCCACTGATTTTGAATTTGTACATGTTTTTATAATACATAAACCTTCTTTGTGTATTCAAAGCAAATTTATAACTATACATAGAAACATTGTTACAAGAACAGCTGGTAAAGCACTGAACTTTTGAGGGTATGCCGTGAGCCGGGATTGAACCAGCGACCTCCAGATCTTCAGTCTGGCGCTCTCCCAACTGAGCTATCACGGCGTAAATTAGGGATTGTTTTACCTTATTTAATTATTGGTCTCTATGAAAACCTTGAGATGAGTGTGAAATGCAAAACCACAAAGGGGAATTATTTATACTGTTTTATCAAATCTCACTCAGCAATTTCAAATGGTGTCTCTGAGTATCAAGAACCTTAAGGATTCAGGTGCTGAAAATGTAGTCAAGGCAGCAACACTGTTCTTTCAGGCTGGAATCATGTCTGTAGTATGGGTTTCCATGCCGTTTGCGATAGAATCACTCAGAGGAGGGCTATTTCTTATTGGAATTGCAGCATCCATTGGCATTTTCTCACAAACACTTTTCAGAATACCATTGTTCTTCTACATTGAAAGAGCCGGGAAAGGTACACTCCCAAGTGTTTCACTTATCATTGCAGGGCTTTCACTTATTATACTTACACTATCCCAGAGTTTTGCCACATATGCAGTTGGATTTGCAATTTTTGGCTTTTCATCAGCAATATCAACTCCGATGACAGGGATGAAGGATAGTGGCATTACAATATACAAACCTCTTAATGATATTTACAGCATAAGGGTTTTTTCAACACTGGGAATATTCATTTTACTCGGCCTTTCTGCTGTATATAGTGGATCTATTGACGGCCTCTATGCAATACTTTCACTGTTTGGGCTCATTGTAGGACTGTTTGGACTTATAATGAAAGGAAATAAGATTGAAAAACTTTCGAAATCAGTATCACCTACACCAATGAGAAAGTTCTTCACCAGAGGTGGAACATACCTGAAATCCTTTGATGACCTGAAGAATAGAAGGCTAACATACCTGATTCTAATAACAGACATTGGAATTTTTATGTCAATTGCAATGTCCTTCCCATTCATTTCATCCCTTGGCTCAATTGATAGCCTCCCGAGATCCTACATTTTCATAGTTTTTGCCCTCTTTGCAGTTGGTGCATTTTTCATTGAGACTTACGGCAGGATACTACTGCTGAAAGGAATAACCAACGTTCTCTATTTTTCCAGGCCAATGATTGTCCTGATTTCATTCCTGCTTCTCTCCCTTGCTGGCATACCTTCCCTTTTCGTCTCTGGCCTTATATTCATTTTCTTATGGCTTTCAAGTGACAGGCTTTCTTCTGGTTCATTGCCAAATCATGTTGACCCATCTGACGCCAGCAAAATACCTAGAATGGAGACTACTTTTCTGGTTCCAATAAGCTTTTTAGCCCCGCTTATTGGTTCTCTCCTGTGGTACATCTCCCCGAGGACTCTATTTGCATTTGCACTTGTTCCACTGGCTTTCTCTGTGGCCGCTGCCTTTGTTGTGGAGGAAAGGCTTTGGCCCGGAAAGAGCATACGTGGAAAACCTGCCCGAGATATCCACTGAACACTACATATGATTGAATTGGTGGATAAAGCCTTCAATTGAAAATGTGGAAAATAAAACTGTATAAAGAGGGCAGAGCATAAACCGTTCCGCAATGTGATAACGATAAATCCTTTTCAATGGAAATAATTTTCTTTATTTAAGTTTCAAAAAGGATTTTAGTGATAATCGGCTTCACACTCATGGCAGAAGAGTTCAAAATAAAGGAAGAAGAATCCACCATCAAGACACATGATGGGTCTGACCTGAGGTATTTCTCTGCATGGCCTGATGATGGAAAGAAGCACCCTGGAGTTATGGTTGTAATGGAGATCTGGGGACTGACTGATTTCATCAGAAATTTTTCAAGAAGGCTTGCAAGAAAGGGTTATGCAACATTCGCACCACATCTCTATTCAAGACCCGATCAGATTGATCTGTTCACAGAAGAGAATATAATGGATGCAATGAGGCCTTTCTGGTCCCTTCCACCTGAGAAAAGGGGAGACCAGAATGCTGTAAATGAACTGCTTTCAAAATCCTCTGGCACTTCAAAGAAGATAATTCAGAAGGTAATGTTCAACAGGAAGGAAACAGAAAAGGATATGATCAAGGATCTTGAGGCTTCATACAGACACTTCTTTGACCAGAACAAGACAAAGAGGGGGATTGTTGGTTTCTGCCTTGGAGGAGGACTTGCCTTCCAGGTGTCAACACAGAAGCACTTTGATGCCTCTGCGATATTTTATGGTGCAAACCCACATAATATAGATGATCTGGCAAAGATTAAGGGTTCTGTACTTGGTATATATGCGGGCGAGGATGGATCAATAAATTCTGGTCTGCCAGTACTTATTGAAAATGTCGTGAAGCACAAGAATGATTTCGAGATGAAAATCTATCCAGGCACATATCATGCTTTCTTCAATGACACAGGGATGAGTTACCACAAAGAGGCAGCTGAGGATGCCTGGGACAGGCTGCTTATATTTTACAAAAAGAAACTTGGTGAGTAATATGCCAGAAGATGAGGGTATTGTTGACGGTTGCTTTCTTACCTGGGTACAGGTTACGGATCATTTCAGAGACCGGGGGAAAATAACTGAAAAGACCAAAAATTTCAGAGAACCTAAGCATTAAATTTTTATTATTTTCGTTCCATGCACATACTACCATAATTTTTATATATTCTATGGATTAGACATCTGAATCATGAATACAGAAAGACTTGAATACGGAAGCATGGGTGCTGGACTAATAGTTGGCATATTGCTGCTGGTCCTCCTTGGTTGGATTCCGTTCACAGGCTGGATTATTGCCNGTTTTGCAGCGGGATTGGCTGCAAGAGGCTCAATCAGGGGACTTTTCTCAGGGCTCATAGCTGGGGTAATAGTATCGGCTGTTCTTATTTCCGTAATTCTATTCATAAATGTTGGAGACATAAACACAATATTCAGCTATTTCGGCACCAGTTCCATAGTAGTTTCAATCTACACAATTGTGATGCATCTTGAGAACTACGGATCACTTGCACTCATCAAGGCCATAGTAATCAATGGCATCGCCATACCTGCAATTGGCGGGCTTGTTGGAGGAAGCATACTTTCAAGGGGATACATGGTTGTGGAGCAGGAAGAGCAGGAGCAGCCTGCACCAGCGCATGCCCAGGTCGCAGCAGAACCAGCGGGAAAGGAGTAATATTAAAGAAATCCTGACCTGCTCCCGAATATTTTTTCCGATAACCTTAGGTTGTCATACTCCCTGTCCATCATCATTATTGAAAGACCATAAGAATCCCTGTAGAATTTCTCCACACCGAAATCCTCAAAGTAGCCGTAGCCACCGTGATACTGGATTGCTGCTTTT
>ACXJ01011404.1_pt1 | contig 22631 bp, 29 predicted proteins | sample 870861 | NCBI WGS metagenome assembly ACXJ01 (sample SAMN02954270, study PRJNA29437) | mine drainage metagenome | biome: terrestrial; feature: Richmond mine; material: biofilm; isolation source: combined biofilm from UBA (pink subaerial biofilm) and UBA BS (thick... ... | reverse complement strand
CTCCTTTGCCTCATTCTTTCTTGGCCGCCCCCGAGGGGGAGGAACAGGGTAGACCTTGGGAGGAATAAGAAAATCCTCCTCAAAGTCGTGCCACCGCTTATCCTCCTTGTAAAGTTCTCTGTATTCCACATCCGTTACTTCCCTGACCTTACAGGTCGGACCGGAATGCCCCGCATCTTCGAGTGTATCATATTTCCAGAGGTCGAAATACGTCTCACAGGTTTCGCAATAAGCAAATACCCCGAAGCGAGACATCCCACTGTTGACAGGTGTGACCTTCCCGTCTGTTCCAAGCTTGAAGCGCTCCGACTTGTTATTACCCACTCGAAGAACGATCGGAATATCTACAGGCATTATCATGTTCTGTAGGATTCTCTCTATTAACTCACTGCGTTCGTCAGTCATCTGTCGACGACTCCTCCTCGGTATCACCGAAATACATATACCTATCCTCAGGTTTGAACTTTTTAGATCCTTCATAGGATGCTTTCAACACCTTCTCTATTTCCTTATCGTCGTAGAGGCCTGAACCAGAATAGAATTGATCGTAGCTGCCCAGATTTTCACCACATTTAGCACAGTTATATCTTACCACCGGCCCACGATCGTCTGAGATGTTCTTCTCTTCCACCGATTTATCTTCAGGATTCCATCTCAGCACCACAGCATCTGCGTCTCCTGAACTAGTCACACAGATTTCAGTCAACGGCTTTCCACATTTTGGACAATTCACTAATTTCTCAACTTCCATCTACACTCACCCTTTATTCACGACTTCACGGAAGCATCCATGGATGAAGAGGCACCAACCTTCGTTTTTGCCTTTCCTCTTTTCCTTTGCTTCGATTTCTTATCCTCAGCTACGTAATGCTCTGGACTTTTAACCAATAGATGAATTTGCCCGACCAAATCTCTGTGCCTTTTCTCTTCATCCAAAAATGCTTGAGCGAGAGCCCATAAACGAAACTTATTCGGAGGCCAAGTCAAAAACGGTTCCGTGGGACGTGCCGGCACCCCCAGCAGAGACCGATATATCTCGAATTCCTCCGCGGTGACTCCGCCACAAATACGGTCCTGCTCCTCCTTTACCCACTGGGAGAAGGTTTTTCCACTGGAACGAACATAGTAAGGCAGTCCCGATTCCATCAGTTCCTCCTTGAAGTGTTTAAGTTCCACATCGAGCGACTCGCTTAATTCACGAAACCAGTATTTGAAATGTTCATCCTTAATTTCCCTGAAAACACTTAAAAGCTCTTCGACCGTCCGACCATTCTTCTTCCACCAAGGAACTATGTGATTGAAATGACCACTGAATGTCTTCCAATCATCGGAATCAAACCACTTCCTCACCAAGTCCTCATCATATGCCCCTCCTTCCCACATGGAAACCCTCAGAACTTGATTCAGCGGGTCCCTTACGTATTTCTCGATGTAAGCAGGGTCGTACCTCTCCTCTTTCACTTGGGTAGAACAACCAAGGGATTTCGGTTTTGTACTCTGCACAACCACTCTCCTGCCCTTTTTAGATATCTCTCCAGACGCTTTGAACGTCTGCTGCATCTCAATTCGAATAGCGTTGTTATCGCCAACATCAGACATTCGAATCAACTCCCTATCCGTACAACCCGTCAGTTTTTCCTTCTTCATACAAGCCAAGCATTGAAGGGAGTTTACCAATCGACAGCGAATCCTTCGGAGGTTCCTCTTCCATTAGGTCTCCCTTTTCCGCCTTGAACATTCTCGGATGAATCTCCTGCCTGCTCTCGAAATTGATGAAGATCAGGTCTGTGTATGGTAAGTTTTTAAGCGAATCGAATTTTCCAGTTTGCCATCTCCTTATAATCTTCCTTCTCACTCTCTCAGACTTTTCCTCAGTTCTCAATGCCTCAAATGCCATCGCAACCATTTCCAAGTATGGTTTCAGAACTTCAATTGTTGTCCGAAAAGCAGTGAAACTTCCCGCCCCATTGTCTGCATTAAGATTTAGAGGAACCGTCTGCACACCACCTTTTTTATCCACAAAAATTCCAATCGGATTTATGTGTCCTTCCTTGTTATGAAGTTCCTTTACTTTTCTGATAACATCTTCTTCCATTTCCTCATGATTCATGTTATTCCCTTCTACCAACTTCGGCATTCAACTTCTCAAATAGTGAAAACATATCCTTCGTATGCGCGAAAGAACCGATTTCCTTCCATCCCCCTTCCGCTGCCCCATTCACAACTCCTACCGTCCTGTGGATGATGCTCAGGGAATTCTTGTATGCGACCTCGAGAAGCTCCCCCTCTTCAAAATTCCCTGAACAGGTTACATTGCACCCCCCTTCGCCGTCTTCCTCCACAGTATAGGGTATGGGAAGCTCGATGAGTTCCGGGCCTCTCACTTCGAGTTTACTGGCCCATCCCCTCTCCATTGGAACGTAAACGGTGAAATTCACCCTCACCTCAGGGCAAAGATGTCACCCGTGCTCATGGAATGCGTTTCCTTCGGGTCCATATGAAGAAGGGACATCTTGACCTCCCCAATCATCTTCCGATGCTTCTTGACCTCGGAAAGGAAGTCATCCCAGCTAACCCTGCTGAAGATTGCCGGATCCAATATGCAATCAAAGTCCACAGTCGCGTCCATGGTTATGGATTGTTCACCATGGGCCAGTCTTACAATTATTTTAACAGGACTCTCAGCATCCTCGTCGTGAAAATCTATGGGCGACGAAATAATGATACTCGTGGGCAGGTCAACGCCGAGTAAACTCTTAACGTCCGCAACGAACCTCAAAGCCTGAGTTTGCGACACCCCTGTCTTCATCTGCACCTGACCCTTCAATATATCTAAACCGTGAAAATCCGAAAAATCAAACTTATAATTCATCCTTATCACTTTTAACCACTGTTCTTCTTCTGGAGCATCCGGTTGGACTGGTAGAATGATTCCACTGTACCAGGCTTCCACCACCCGCCCAACTCGGGTTGCACTATGATCGACTTGTCGTAGAAGGGGACACGACCTGGAGATAATTCCATGCTCAGAGCGTGAGAACCTTCCCTGTCACGTATCTGCAGCAACTCATCTCCCTTGAATTTCGACCCAAGCCGCCTAACAGCATTCCTGATTGCAATATCCTGCACATGCGTTCGGTTTGTTTCTTGTGTGTTGTATTCAAATCCAGAATGCAGATTGGAAACAGCATCGTCGTAAACATCAGAAGCCGCATGTACAAGTTCTCCGAGTATTTCTTCATGCCCTTTCAGGAATCTGTAATATGATTCTTCATAATACTTACACATCTGAAGAAAATCGACATATTCCATACCTACTTTCCATGCCAGCCGCCAGTTCCCTTTGCCGTACTTACTGTCCCATCTTGCGCACATCTCATCCCTATGCTTACCCAGGTATCCGAGTCTGCCAATATCGACCCACCTGACTAACTTTCCACCGTTGTGCAAATCACATCTCCTTCCCAATCGCCGTCATCATCTCACCCTCTCATAGATTGTGTTTAACGAAGGAGCAAAAGTCGAGTCTGTTATCCATATCTCTGCAAAATCGGCTTTGCTGTTGTCCACTTTCACCACACAACCGGTAACATCCCCCACTACATCCTCCAGATTTTCGTCAGGTACATGATTCAATACACTTTGGATTTCGTAATCCACCAGTATTAAATCATATCCTGTTTCAAAAAATCGCAATTCCTTCAATATTCCTAAATCGCTTTCAGACACATTTTTCATCCACCTTTGAACTCATCTAAATCGTTTCAACTCAGCCTCGAAGCACCGACACTAAAATACTTGAACCCACACTTGTGACAAAGGTAGTACCCCTTTCCCATGTCTTTGTGGAATTGCATCAATTCTAGTACCGCTCCGTAAGTGTCGTAACACTTTGGACAATCCATCGCAATTTCCTCTTGGTCATCTCCCTTTACAGGATACTCTTCCAGTTTAACGAGAGCGGCAGTCGAATGGTAAAGAGCTAGGGTAACGCTGTCTACGTATTTATGATCCCATACCTCCTTTATGAAGTCGTCCCATGATACTTTCTCAAATGTCTTCTCGGTATCCATCCAGTTAAAGATGGGAGTCAACACTCCGTTTTCATATAGAACAGTCAAAGGCCATCGTTTGACATCATTCTGGTCATCACTAACCCTCCAATCCCAAACAACGCCCAAGAAGTGCTCCAGGTCATGAACAAGCGTCATGGCATGGTTATAATCCGACGCTGCCTTCTTAAGAACGACCCGTCCTCTCAATACATCAACATCCAATGAGTCTATTGCTGCGATACTGTGCAAACCATGTCACCGTCCTTGAATTCAGGTCTGAGAGCTTCTTCAGGAACGGGAAGCCCTGAATAAGAAATACCCTCTCTCGCGAAAGGACGTATCACGTAACATGGGATTTCACTATCATCGACGTATCTATCAAGAACTCTATAAGGAACGCCTGCATAGAAAACCTTCTGACCCAATTCATACTTGAAAACAATCGCAGTATGCTCTGTAACCAATTCATTCACGCCCCTGATTTAACTACGTGCCCGAGATTCAAGATGTCTAAGTTAAGGTACGCGATGTCGTCAACCTGACTGATGTCTATACTGGAAGGTCTTGACCGCTCAAGATACTTTTTATATTTTCCCAGAAGGGACTCCAACTGTCCGTGCGTGTCGTAAAAGGATTGAACCACGGTTAGAAACGTCAACATCCTTCCTTCTGTTATGTAAGAAAGATGAACCCTTCCTGCGGTATGCCTGACGAACGAAGCGTAGGTCTTGTAAACTATAAGGCGTTCGTCGATGCCAAGAGACTTTGCATCTAGGAATGCCTCTTCAACTATCTTTAGAGGAGTTTTCGACTTAAAAGACAAACACCCATAAATTAAAATTCCACTTTCCATTTTATCAACCTCAAACTATAGGCTTTTAACCATCAATGGGCAGTTGAGAAGGACGACCAACATGTAAATCAAATGCTCTCTGCAGATCATCGGGACCCTTACCCATGTTCAAATCGTTCCATGTGTCAATAGTTAACCATTTCCACGCCGCCCCGATCTGGAAAACACCGATTTTAACCTTTGTTTTCAATTCCACCACTTTTTCATCCGATCGACCATCAATAACCATAGCACCAAATTCATCAAAAAGCGCATCCTCAATGACACTTAAATAATCCGAGGAAAGTTCACTGTCCTCTAAAATATTCAACACTTTCAAGAAATCGTCCGTTTCCATTTTATCAACTTCACATATCCTTTATTCTAAGCCCATCTCACTCCCATTTTGAGCAACCGCAGGTTTTACAGGTCACCTGCGATTTCCAGTTCCCGGAAAGTACCATTTACTTTCTTGCCCGTCTAGCCTACCTTCTCTAGCCATTCGGGATAAATTGCCGTCTCCATCCATCACTCAAATTGAAACAGGGTCTATGTGATGGTTGAAACACGCCAATTATTGTAAACACCCCGTCCGGAAAGCCGTGACTCCTGGCTCCACCCGTAAATCTAACTTTGTCACCAATTTTGATCTCGTCCATGTAATTACTCACACTTCGAATAACCGCAGGTCTTGCAGGTCAGGCAACCATTCTCAGAAACCATTGTATCATTGCCGCACCTTGGGCAAGTCAACATTCCGTTAAACTTATCAACAAGAGCCGTGTTGTCGAGCGTGGACATCTGAGCCGAGGAGGGAGGGTCATCTTCCTTCTCGTTCAGCTCATGGGAATCTGGTTCAAGGCTAAGAGAGGTTGCAAGGGAGGATTGAGGAGGTTTTCCCCTGATCACTCCCTCCAGCAGGAACGCCACTGCGTCAGGCACGGAAAATACTTTCCCCCCGCTGATGAACGTGACACTCTTACCTTTGATCCCCTTCAGCGAATGGACTACCTTCATCGGATCCCCGCCCGACTGAAGATAGAGAGAAGCGAGCCTGCCTATTGCCTCTGAGTATGCCTTTTCTTCAGTCCCGGACTTGCCAACGTTGAGAAATATCTCAACCGGCTTTCCACCTGAAGAATTGTTGATGGTCACATAGACCTTGCCGTTCTCGACCATCTGAATCACGAAGGTCTTCCCCGACATCTCCATGGGCCTTGCAAACTCCCCTTCCTTCTTCGCGAACTCCTGAGTCTTCTTCTCAGTCAAGAGAACGCCTTCTCTGGAACCTTCCCTGTAAACGGTGATACCCTTACAGCCCGCTTTCCATGCATCAAAGTATATCTTACTGACCTGCTCAACGGTAACGTCCTCAGGGAGGTTTACGGTTGAAGAGATGGAGTGGTCAATGTACTTCTGAATCGTAGACTGCATCCTGACCCTAAATTCCGGCTGGATGTTATGAGATTCGACGAAGTAATCGGGAAGGAGAATGCCTTCTTTTCGCGAGTCGACTCCTCCTTCAAATTTGTTCAGGTACTCCTGTACTAGCGGATGATAAACCTTGAATGTGCTTTTTGACAAACTCTCACTCTTTCTGGTGTAGGAAAACGCAAATACGGGTTCTATGCCACTTGACGTTGCCGCTAAAGCGGAACCGCTTCCAACGGGCGGAATGGTGAGGAGTGCAACATTTCTCAATCCGTACATTTCGATGTCGTCCTTAATGTCACGAGGTAATCTCTGTATGAAAGGAGAGTTCCAGTGCTGCTGAACGTCAAACCCTGGAAATGTTCCCTTCTCCTTAGCCAGTCCGGTACTCGTAAGATATACTTGCTCCATTGCAAACTTAAATACCTCATCAACTAGTTGAAGTGCTTCATCAGAGTCATATTTTATTCTCAGTTTCAGGAGCATGTCCGCAAGGCCAGTAAAGCCAACCCCAATTCTTCTGCTCTTCTTTGCTTCTTCCGTCTGGCCTTTCAAAGGATGCTTATAGAGATTATAATCAACTACGTCGTCCAGGAATCTGGTCGTGAAAGACAGCGCCTTGGCAAAGGTGTCGAAATCAACCCTCGCTTCGCTCTCGAAAGGGCGCCGAACAAATGCAGAGAGATTCAGATTCCCCAGATTACAGGCACCGTAACCTTCCAGAGGTATCTCTGAACAGGGATTCGTCGTGAGGATATTCATTCCATTATACTCAGAGGTACTTTCTGCTTTCATTTTGTCCCAGAAGATCAGGCCGGGTTCTGCCCAATCCCTGGCAGACGAAACGAGTTCGTTCCACAGTTTCCTTGCCTCGACTTCCTTGGTGATCATACCAGCTTTTTCGCTCTTGTACCGCAGGGTAAACTTCGCGTTGGCTTCAACCGCCTTCATGAATTCGTCCGTGATCTTCACGGATATGTTGGCGTACCTGACGGTCTGCAAATTCCGCTTCACCTTAATGAAGTCAAGAATATCTGGGTGATGGACATCCATAGTAATCATCAGAGCCCCCCTCCGTCCCTCCTGACCTATGGTGCCCGTTGTCTCGGAAAAGATATTCATGAACGAAACCGCACCGCTCGAATATCTGGCGGCATTGTTCACATATGCACCCTTTGGACGGAGAACTGAGATATCAACACCAACCCCTCCCCCGAGCGAATACGTTCTCGCAGCTTCCTTTGTCCACTCGAAGATGGACTCAAGGGAATCGTCCGCAATTGGGATAACGTAGCAGTTGTTGAGAGTAACTCTCCTTCCCTGCTTATCTACCCCTGCCCCGAAAAGTATCCTGCCTCCCGGAACCATACGGAAGTCCTGCAAGAGCCATTCAAACCTATCGGTCCACTCTTTCTGCAGATCCGGGGTCTTCTCCACGGACGCTATCTCGGACGCAACCCTCACCCACATCTGCTCCGGTGTCGTCTCGAGAAGTTTCCCGTCCTTATCCTTCAGTGCATACTTATCGATGAACACTCTGGCCCTCAGTTCGTCCCCATGAAACCATTCAAGAGTCTCCCGGGGCAACCCTGGAAGAACATCATCGGATGCCATGCTACTCCTCACCCTTAACATCGACCCCTTTCGCGAGTAAATCAGGATTTTCACATTCGACCCAGTCAACAAACCCCTCCGGGTCCAACTGTACCACATCCTTTCCCCTGTCCCTTGCGAACTTCTCAAAGGACCCATCGTTGGGGGATATGTAAACACCCGGCTTAGGAGCGCTTCCAAATTCCTTCACAAGGGCCTTGAAATCCTCATACGAGAGGGAAGTCGCGTATAGACTCTGAAAATCATTGTGAGGATCGTATATCTGGAAAACACTTTTTCCAAAATCAATTAAAGATTCTTCACTCATTATTTCTTCACCTTTTTATACATATAAAAGTTTTGTAACTACGCACCAAGCATGGCATTGATTTCCGCCTGCGGAAATCCAGGATTGGGACCAACTTCGCCCGGACTGGTAAAACTGATTATGAAGATATACTGCCCGCTAAATCCGACACTCTCGTAGGAAACGCCAGTCAATCCTGCGTCTTGATATGGTACCGAACCAACAAAGAACCTGAATCCTTTATAAGTTCCGTTACTGTGTGGAGTGTAACCTCCAGTTATCATCGCAGACTCGTTATACTGGAGCCAAGCATTGTCAAATACCTGCCTCGCACTGGTACCTTGCTGCAGCTCCAGTGAGTAGATTTCCAACACCGTGTTAACAAAATCCCCCGTTACGTTGTAGGACCCGATTATTCCGGAGACGATCGGGAGACCCATCAAAGCGAAGGGTATGCTCGACTGGTTAATGTACGAAATGTTGAGAGTCTCTGACAAACCAACATACTTTTTCACGTCTTGGGCGGGCACAACGGCCAGCCGTATGTGATTTAGTGGAGAAGAACTGTCGTTGGATACGACAACCACGACGCCGATCATCAACACTATAACCAACAGCACACCGACAACAAGCCCCAACCTCTTTCTATGGGTCATTGTTTTTCACCTACCGAGAGACCGTACTTTCCAAGAAGAGCCCTTGCACGGTCAATGTCATTCTCCTTGACTTGCTTCTCGAATCTTCCTTTCAAATCTTCCATAAGGACAGCAATCACGTCTGACATCGCGGCATTGATATCATCGTATCCTGGAGAAGAATCAAGATTCTTGATTTCTCCCATGAATTCCAATGTGTCGGCAGGGTCGTCAAAGTATGTCGAGTAGAAACCGTCTATGTCGTAATGTGTAATGAAACCGCAATGCAAATGGAGGTGTTCGTAAAGCTTCTTTGTGAAGTCTTCCCGTTTAAACCCCCCGTTCAGGAATCTCCACCATGTTATGAGGATTGACTCCTTATCCTTACTCGTGTCGTACTCACTGTCCTTAAAATGATAATGCTTCCCATCAACCATTATTCCCATTCTACTGCCCCCTATCTTTTCTCCATTCTGCTTGAATCTTAGTATCAAGTAAAATCCCTATTTGCTTATTATTGATTCTAAACAAATATTTCCCCAAATTCTCACCTTCGTTTCAACCAATTTCTCGGCAACTCTATCTACAGTTCTTGATAAAATCCCTCTATCATCTGCGGCAGGACAAACGATGCCAATCTCTCCGGAAGTTCCTTCTTGTCCTTCATGAAGAGATGGAAGTCGAACAACGGTATTGGCTCGCCCGAAGACATCGCTACTAGATTGATCATGTTATTTCTCAATTCCGGCAGGGACTCCAGCTCCGACTCATCAAAGATTCCGTCTGATATCAGGACAATGAACCTGAGATCGCTCTCCCAATTCTGTTTCAATGCGAGTCTCAACGCAGGGTCTATCGGAGTTCCCCCGGCTGCAGTAGGTTTCAACGCCGTAGCTTCAACGGGTTCGTCGAAGAACTTACAGACTGTCACGTCGCTCTTGAGAGATACGAGACTCGTCCTCAACTCGTTAAATTCCTCAAACGCCACCAAGAATACTGCAGCCATAGTTGCCATGTCCTTGTAAACACCGTTCATGGCGGTCGATCCCGACTGGTCAAGAACCACGCAAATGTCCGTCCGGGAATATTTATTGGCTCCGGGAGTTTCGTAAGGGGACGCAAGGTCGTCCCTGAGCAACAGCATCTTCTCAAGTTCTTCTATCCTCTCAGGGTTGTAATCTCCATCATTCGCCCTGTAAATGGACTGATACCTGATTTTCTGTTCAAGGTATTTCTCCCTGAGATAATTGATCAACGGTGCCTGCTCCACTCTGACCTTGGCAAGAAAAGCAGCATCGGATACCGTCCTCAGAATCTCCTTCCTTGAACCTGGAGAATAACCACCTCCGGGAGCCATAACATCGGCGCTGTCAGGATACAGGTCATTATTCTTCAGGAAGTCCTCCATCGCAGCAACGACCCCTTTTTCAACCTCCTTCACCGTTTCGTCGGAAACCACTACTTTAGGGCCAGATGATCCCTTTCCTGGCACCAGCTCAAGATCGATGCTGATCTGAGGCGACCCCCCTTTGCTGCCACTGCCACCAGAAGAAGTTCCGCTCCCTTGCTTACCAGACTTGCCCTTTCCACCTGAGGATTTAGAAACGCCCGCAGTCCCCTGTCCATCCTTTCCCTGACCATCTCCCCCACCTGAAGAATCCTGACCTCCTTCCTGCGGAGGGACATTCAGGTTTACATGCACTACAACTTGCTGGTCTTTCTCTTCAAGCTCCTTGTAGAATTCGCCAAGAGCGTTCCTTACACCGTCTACAAAGCGCGTCAGACCAGATGCTGTCACGGCATTCGCGGCGAGCCTGAAAGCGTTCCTGGTATCGGCCTTCCGATGATCCGTGGTATCCTGCTGACTCTTAAACGCCTGCTCTAGAAGAAAGGCAGTCTGCGGAGGAACACCCTTCTTGATATCCCTCAACGCAGTGACAGCATTAGCGACAGTGACATATTTGTATATGCCATTTATGTTCCTCACAGCATTCTGCTCTATCCTCTGGTCCTCAAGGAAATTAAACACCTCTCCGTAGAGCCCAAGATCGTTGTCTCCCACTATACCTTCAAAGCTAAATTCATCGCTGTTGTAATAGATGTGTAGAAGTTCATGAATCAGAGAAAAAGGAAGCAGTACCTTGTCGTAGTATTTATCGACAATCTCTTTCCTGAGACCTATGTTCAAAAAGACCTGTTTTTGAGGCAAACGGATTATGTACCGGTCAAACTCCTTATGAACATCCGCTCCAGACTGGTCCTCATTCCAGATTATCGTAATCGGAAAAGTGTTCGGGAAGAACGCAGGAACAGGGCATGTGGTCATGTTCACTATCATTGAAGGTCACTCCTAAACTTCTCCTTCCATACACTTCTCAGATCATCCGCCAAATCGTCCATATGACGCGTCTCGAGATAACGCACTAAAGTGGACACCTCGCTCCTGTTGTTGATGAGAAAATCTGAAGACGAGTTTTTTATTCTCGAAAAGACCGATTCCCCTACCGACTTCAGGTCTCCCTCAAGCCCGAGATATGCATTGTTCCATGCATATTCAGATGCCTTCGAAAGGACCTTGAAAGCACCATAATCACTGTCTGTCACGAGCAGGAACCCCAGCATCATCCTAGCGGACCCTTCAGAACTCTCGCCCGTAAACATCTTCAAGTCGTCCAAAACCATCCCCTCGAAATACTTCGTATCATGACCCCTTATGTATTTCATGTCAATTGTCGTGATGTAATTCCTCACAAGAGGAGGAACCAGACCGCGATAAATCATTGAATACAGGGAAAGAGCCGATACCTCGTTCATTACCGGGTCGCCCTTCCTGAAGGGGAGAACCATCCGTCTCTTCACGAGATAACCGAAGATTCGCTCTATGTTTGCCAATGAAGTTGGGAACGGAGCCATAATGTATGAAGACATCTTGACAGGGTCGGAAACCAGTACGTACAGGTCATCGAGCGAAATGGTACTCAAATCGAGAAGCGCTGCCCTGTCAGTAAAGTAATTTTCTCCCACGCTTGGGTCCCACGAATCAAGGTAGGAGCAAGGCGATCCATCAACATGCTTCTTTATCAATATCCCACTGGGGAGCTGAACGCGCATGGTTGGAATCCCATGCACGATACAGTAACCTCCATTGGCATTGTCCAATCTTTCATTCTTTGACATAGATTTCTCCATCATTCGAATTCCACCAAAGACATGTTATGGGACTTAGGTGCGAAGCGCTTTGCCTTGACCTTCTTGATCCTGACACCATGGTCTACCATAGCCATCGTAACAAAACTGACCCCACTCTCCGGCGATTCCTCTTCCGACCATGAAACAGGTGAAACCTGAAGGGGAGAACCATCCAACATTTCTATGTTTTCTGCCTTGGCGTAGATCCTATCGTAAACTCCAATCAGCTCATCGAAATTGTACGGCTTCAGATAAGGAACAAATAATGCCTTACCCGCAGAGTCATGGAAGTACGCCGATTGGAGACAGTCCTCCTTAAGGTAGTTGTAAGGTATATCCCTAAGTCCTACCGGTAGCGGATAGGCAAGTACCACACCATTTCCACGAATCTCAAGCTTGGATTTGCTCTTGAAATGATTTGGGTTCAGTGTCAAAAAACCATCCCCATCAAGATAACACTCCGCGAAGTACCCGTTAACAATGGCATAAGCAACAAGTAGTTTGGACGCGCCATCGTAGTCAATCGGAAAGTTGTTCCGGGTCAATTTATCTACCAATGTCTGCACCATCTTGTATAGCTTTGCGTCAGACGAATTTCCGGTCTTGCCGGTGGCCTTCATTGAAGCCAACGCACCGACAACCGTTTCAAGACTGCGGTCACGGATGGCACTAACAATCTTTAGGACTCTATCGCCGCCGATCTTCACGCTTTCGCCAAGAATGTCGGAAACCACGTCCTGAAACTGACTGATGAGATCCAACACATTCGGGACTTTATTGACGTCATCCTGGACATCATTATCGTAAGTCGCCCGCGAATTATCCATGAAATCAGAATCGCTGACAGGGACAGACTCCCCTTCGTCGTTGTAACCAATCAACAGTTTCTCAAGGGTAGGAAAGCTGGAAACCTCGCTCCTCGAAGCACTTATGTCTACAAGCGACGTCACGTATACCGATTGGGCAGCCCTGCCCTCAATGTTCGCGAGATTTCGTCGGACAATGCAATGTTTCCCCCCGTCCCTAATACCCGGACCGATGACGTTATAAGAAATGCCTTTCACATTCAGGACCGTGTCAAGAAGCTTAGAGAATGGTGAAATGAACAACCTGCCTCCCATGAAATCCACAGGATAGTAGAAAGATTCTATGAATTCCCGGGATGGAGATATCTTCTGGCCGTTCATGTAAACGTCAATCTGGGAATTGAAGAAGGGAAGATAGAAAGCCAGCTGCACTGCCCTCTCAGCAAATTTCACCGGAAGAAGATCGCTTTTCATTCTTGGATACAGGAAGAGCGGCGGAACAAAATCCTCCTTCAGTTTTCTCACCCCGAGAATGAATGTCACACTGGTGCCGGCAGGGCGACCTGTATTCTCCTTGATGGAATCCACGTGCAGCACGTCCCTTGAAACCCATGCCTTAATCTCAGTCCCATCCTGAACAGTTTCAATTCGCATCACAGAACTGTTGATGACGGACTTCACGCCGATTCCATATTGCCCGGCACTGTCCAGGTCTCCGATCTTGTTACTCTTCCCATAATTGCCGAATCCGTTGGTTAACTCCACCTCAGACATTCCAGACCCGTTATCCGTCCACATGATGCTGTCGTACTTAACACAGATATCAATTCTGCCCCTCTTTATCGATCCCTGCTTCAATGCCGTTCTTATGGCGTCGAAGGAATTCTGGGCCACTTCCTGTGCCTGAATCATCGGGATATCGCTACTCTCGTAGATGCCCTTCGAAATGAAACTTATGGCATTCCTCTTATGAGAGGAACCCGTCTTAATAGAAACATCTTCTGACATCATCAATCACTCATCCCCCTCTGAAAGGAACACGCCATCGTAAGCCTCCACTTCCGAGATCAGCACACTTTTATCCCCCTTTGGAAACTTAAGTCCCTTCTTCCTGATGGAATACAATGGGTCCACCAACGCCCTGTCTTCGTACATGAAAGCAACATCCAGCCTGTCCGTCGTCCTTCTGACACCGTACTCCTGCATCCGGTTATAAGGTATCTTGTAAGGTTTTCCATTCCTGAACACTATCACGTCGGTTTTCGCAATTTCATCCAGTTTAACGACCGCCGCATAACCTTCCTCAGACTTGGCAAATCGTATCTTTCTTGATACATACACGGGATCGACCAATTTCTTGGCGAGTATCCTGTCCGAAAGATTACCATCGGGTGAAATAACCAATGACTTTCCCTCGCCCCTGACAATCATGTCATCCGGGACAAGAATGCCCAGATCGGCATCGTCGGGAACTTCATCATCAGAGGTAAGCATGTTTCCGTCGTCTGAGACGACTGTATATATATCTGTGGACGGATTCCTGCTGAAAATTTCAAACAGCCGCTTGTTCAGGCGAACTATATAAGCCCTCCCCTTGTAATTTTTTTCGTCGCCCGTGTTGAATTCCATCTCAGGCACATGAGGTGGATACGGTTTGCTTTTCTTCACACATATGGCAGAGTGAATTCCTTTCACCATGGCGTTTACATCCGTCTGGTTCTTCACCGCACTTATTTCGAAATACCTGCGATCGATAAGGATGGTCTTGTCTTCCTTCAGACCCTTCAGCACCAGACCGCTGCTGCTTTTATCGGTACCGTCCAAATCAAGCAACCTGAGGCACGCCATCATATTGGGAATCCTGAAATTCGGAACCTTCTTCAGCTCAAGGATAAATACATAGAAATTTGTTATATAATTCCCAACGAGCCCTTCCAAGCGATTTCTACAATAATCCACAACTTCACGAAGATCGTCAGCCGCCAGTCTACCATCCACTACCCTCTCTATGCTCGAAACTTCATCCGCTACGGACCTGAGAAAAGCATCGTAAACTTTCTTACCTTCCTGAGTGTTGAAGCTCACCATCCCGAGCTCTCTCTCAATGCTCTTCGTCTGGTAGAAAAACATATTGCCGCCAGAAGCGGAATATGCCACCCCCTCGTATACGGGGACCATACTGATTCCTGAACTCTTATAGTGTTGCCACAACTGCACCGTCTTCGGATTCCCCTCAAACGAAAATGTCGCCGTAAAGGAATCCTCGGAAGACTTGGATAACGCAACACCGTTCTGGTTACCGAGTCCCTGCAAGTCATCGCATGGTTTCCACGTAACGTCGTCAGGAGATTCCTGCATGTCGTCCTCATCGAGTTCCGATGAAGTGTTGACATCGTCTTCGCCCCCATCGCCGACACCTTGTTGACGTGGGTAAAAGTAAAATTGGTGTTTTTCCTGCTCGTCATCATCGTTCGACTCTTCCTCAGAATCAACAGCGGACCTGTAATCGGACCTGTAAAAACTTATGACCTCTGATGGATGACCCATCACCTGATCAATACCCTCAATCACTGGCTGGAAATCCTCAGGAGCTACCTCCGCCATGAAATTGTCCAACAGGAGATTTTCGGGAAGCACTACGTCTCCATCCATCCTTCTCTGGTTCGTGAAGAATCTTCCCGCCATCTTAGTGAAAGCATCATCCTGGAATGTCAGGCAGACCCAACTACCATGCCCTTGTACGACAGCCATAGGAACGCTCATGTCTCCCTTCTGCAATTGCTGGCCACCATCGTAGATCATGATGTTCACTCCCTTGTTCAGGAACAGGAGAGAAATTTCATCAAGGTCCCCTTCGGCGAAAGGCTTTCCCTGGAGAACGGCAGACAGCACATCGATGTAATGGGAGGCTGACCTGACTGGAATGGCAATCAGATCGGCATTGACATTGAATAAAAGATTGCCCGAATACCTTCTGGCCCAACGCGAACTACTCGTGGAATAATCGCCTTTCTTCAAATAAGTAGGCATGTCCATGTTCCTGAATAATTCTGCCAGCGCAGGAATTAGTATCTTACCAACGTTCAGTGTCGCCAGAACTCTTCCGAGACCCCGCTCATCGACCTTTAATCTCATCCTTTTTAGTTCATTATCATTTTTACTCAAGCTATCACCTCACCTTTCATAAAATCACGGCAATAAGTCAATGAGAGGAGTTCTCTTATCCTCTGGTAGGAGAAAGAGTTGAAGGACATCCCGCACCGTCTCAGAAACAGGTTCCATATTAGACCCCACAAACCTCACAATTTGCTCAGTCAATGGATCGGCACTCGCTTTCTCGGTTGAAGCGTCCTTCATGGTTACCTTTTCAGTTTCCACCTCATCAAAGGGCACTACTCTGTCAGGATGATACACCTCTTTCCTGTTTACCAATCCATAATACCTCCTGAGGACGTCCTCGTCCTTGATCTTCAGACCCGAAGCAAGAGATTTTATGGCATCGGGGAAAGACAAGGTTCCGTTGCTTGAGAATGAGTGCAGGGATTTCGCAAGATTGAAACTTCTCCTAAGGGAAGTCTGCAGCTCCTTTGACAGGAATTTCCTCGATATGCTTACCGAGTACCTGATTATTGCATCGTTCGGAGTTATCAATGAGTCGTGTTTCAAAAGGGAAGTCACGATGTCGCATTCGTCCTCGTAGTTGCTCCTTGGAATGAACACCGAAGCCCATGACCTGTCTGTATATGTCTGGGGAAGATCCTTGGAGGTCAGATTGTACCCCGCTCCCTTCCCCTTTGGATTCATGGCAGTGATGATTATGGACACGGGGCTCCTCCTGACGCTCATCCCCCTGAAACTGACAACCGCAGTCTGAGGTTCCAGGAACTGATTGAGGTATGCTATGATGTCCGAAGGGGCGTGGTTCAGCTCATCGAGAAACAGCACACCTCCGAATATCAACGCAACTCCGCCCGAGTTCAGCCTCATCGGAATCCTCATGCCGTCTTCCTTCGTGGACTCGAGGTCCCTTCCCTGGAAGAGGGCACTCTTGGATATGTTGGGGTTCATCTGAACTTCATAGAGCTTAGCGTAGTCAAGAACGTATTCGGGAATTCCGTATTTCTTTAAGGCCCCTTTAACCATCTCTATGTACACCGCTCCCAGAGCCTCGACCAGCTGGGACTTACCCGAACCCGGAGGCCCGATCAGCGTTATAGGCTGTCCATCACCGAGCATCGCATAAGTGAGTACCTTCACGAGAAGTTCCCTCGGTCCCTTCCCATAGAGCTTAAATTCCGGGACAGTACCTGCACTCAGGAAAGCGGACCTTGCGTCCGTCTTCTCAAGGTGATCATAGATCGCCTCATAGTTAACTTCCTTGAAACCTTCAGCCCACTTCTGAACCTTCCTCTCAAAGGACCTTACGGCAACCTCGGGGATTGCATCAACAATCTTTTTAATTTCAATCATTTCTATCATTGACTCCCACCCATGTCGTTGTTCCCCATAACGATCATAAGTTTCGCGAATTCGATGAAGAATTCCATCTCCGCCCGGCCACCCAACTGTTCCATGAAAAACAGGACTTCCCTGTACCTGCCTTCCTTCATCAGTTTAGTGGCATGAGCAGCGTCGGGGTCCGATGGATCAACCCACCTGTCAACCATGGACATCAGATCTGCCCTGTAACCATTGTTGTACAGAGCTGCCAGAACGTCCTGAGTGACGTCGTCGTAATCCATCGAAACATAACCGCCGGCGAAGATGTCCATAAGCACCGGGTCGCCATACCAGTAACCCGCGATTGGGCAATGCGGGAAGCTGGACGGTGAATCCCGTGCCAGTACAGCATTCAGAGCAACCCTCAATAACTTCGCCTTGTCTTCCCTATACACGTCGGTATAAACCTCGCCCTTCACAAGGAACACGGGTAATTTCAAGTATTGCCTCTTAACCCTGTTAACAAGCACGTTCAACATCATTTAACATTCACCCTGTTCAACCCTCTGATAAACCGGTCCACCCTGTTTCTCGACCCCCAATACCTCTTAGGTTTTCCACTATCTGCCTTTATGAGACCCCTCTCCACGAAGTCCTCCAGAATGCCAGCAATCTTTCTTCCCGTGGGCGGCGAGTAGATGGTTTGTGCGTCTCCATGGCTCTCTATGAACAGTACGACTGTCTTTGCTTTGAAAGTAAAAGATTCCTGTTCCCTGCTCCGCAGGTATGAAAGTACCATATGAGCCAGATGGCCATCAATGCCTCCTAAGTTGAGAACACCATTCATATCAAAAGACGATATTTCTGAAGAGACGATCTTTCTCCTGTTCATGGCTTCTCCTTCTCATCTTCCTTGATGACCTCATAATTCTCAATCCTGGGAGCGACATAATTGACGAAATGTAAACCGTTCTTCAGAACCCCCCTGAAGACAATAGGATATTTTTCACCCATGGAAATTTCAACCCGTTCATCGGCATACAACAGCGCCTCGAGGAGGTATGCCGGGTCAAAGGATGAGACCACGGTCCTATCCACCTCTTCAAGGGTCATCTGTTCAGGAGCAACCTGATATCCGGAACCAACTCCGATTTCTGCGGAATTCCCTTCCACGGAAAATCCAGACTTGCTAAGCTTGAAAGTCACAACATTCCCAACATCTTTTGTAAGGTTGATAGCCCTAACGAGATCGTCGACGTCAACCAGAGCTTTCTGAATTAGTGTGTTAGACAGGGTAGGATGCCTCGGTGGACTATCCCCGATCACGTAATTTATGGTCCTCTCGTAATTGCCCACCTTCATGACAAGCTTGCCTTCCTCAAATGAAAGCGAAAGGCCTTCTTGGTCGCCGAAGTACCCCAGTGGGTTGAGTATGAACTTATACGGAATGGCATATACAACCCCCGGAGCCGGTACATCGGAAAGAGCCACGCTAGCTGCTCCTACCGGCACATTGACATTGACAATGCTCACTTGCGCCGGGTCCATAGACCTGACATCAATGCCGTTACCCGATGAAAACAAATAGACAAGCCAATTCGTCGGAACGTCCTTCATTTTCGTAGCCTTAAAAATCATACCAATATCTTTAACTGAACCAGACATCTTCATTTTTATCCACCATCCTAGAATACCGTTCCAAGCTCATTGTCTTCATTTTCATCGAGCCCGGAAGTTGGCCATCCACGATACCAGAATATCTTATTAGCAGTCGCTTCCGCCTTGTCCAAAGAATGCCTTATGGTATCAGACTGATGGTAATATTTATAGAGAGCCCTCATTATCGTCCTCTCTATGCCACTCACAGACATGTTATCGTCCTGTGCAGCGTATTTTCCCTGCAGAAATGCCTTGACCTCTCCTTCGGAAAGATGCAATGGTGCAAGGTTTATCTTCCACATCGCGAGATAGGCAGAATCGACTCCCCTATACTCGATTCGCATATATGCCCTGTCTAGTGCTTTCAACTGGACAGAATCAAGATTAGATGCTACGAATTTCAACATGATGTTCACCATGTTCACTAATGGGGAATGGGCTCGTAATGGTTGTCGCCGGATTTTGTGACCCAGTTATGCGCATAAAGATATTCCATGACGTCCTTCCAATCGTCAAAACTGATGATCGATCGCCCGCCCGCTCCCGCCTTATCTCTTTCTCTCTGTCTCGATATTTTCCTGACCTCGTTCGTCAGGAAATACACATCGTTCCAATGCCTGACGATCGGACTTTCCTGTCCATCACTGTCAAGCCATTTCCTGATGTCGACGTAAGCGCTTTGAGCGTCAGTCGGGTCGGCAAACACCAGATTGCTGAAAGGTTTCTCCTTCGACATCTTCTCAAAAACCTTCCTAACCTTCAGAAGGGCGGGGTCGACAGCATCCTGATTCTGCTTTACAGAATTTCCCAGCGCATTACCAGACCCTGAGCCCTGGCCAGCAGGCTGTAGATTCACTCGCCCTTTATCAGCATCCTTACTTGCATCCTTTACAGGATTCGTCTGCCCAGAGGCCGGCGCAGACTTCTCCTGGCCGGTCTTTTGGACGTTTCCGGACTGTCCCGGTGTACCTGAACCGGCACCGCCAGTCCCGAGGGAAAGCGATCCATTTATCCTACCGCCTCCGCCGGTATCGACAACGGGAGAGCTCCTGTTCAGTTGCGTCACACCGTTATCAACGATCCTCGGTACCTGCACCACAATAAACGATACCATACCCTGAAAATAGTCTTCCATGTCTTTCCTTGCCTCTGCTACCCCGACGTCTCCGGGAAACTCCCCTTCAACATTAAGGGTGGCCATCAGGTCGCCTGGCTTAAATCCCCCAGAACCGGGAACACTGGGAAGATAGAGCTTAAGCGTTGTACCAACGCTTACTTTATAACCTTCAGCTTTACTCATGATAATCACTTTGAATTCTCCTATAAACCTTCGTCTCGACATCGGCCATAAGCTTGTCCTTCACCTGACCAGATACTGGCAGTTTCCCCTTCATAATGTCCGTACCCAGCGTACTCTTCACGTGGAAGTATCGGTCTGGCGGAATATGCAAGTCCCTCAAGGTATCGAGAACCATGCTCACGTTAACCTTGAAATCATAAATCGTATATTTCGATACACTGGAAGGATCTCTCGTCTCAAGCAATTCCTGCATGTCGGTCAATGTCTTCTGCTCTATGTCTATCTTCGAAGATAACTCTGCAATCTGCTTCTTGAGATCTTCAACAGAGGAAATAGCGTCCACAGACATCGGAGAGGCGGCCATATACTTCTGGTAGTAATCACAGGCACCGGTGAACGGACACAATCTACAGGACTTTCCTGGTTTTGCTACGAAATTTTTACTTTCGAAAGAGTCCAGTATGGCACTCACTTTGCCTTTGACGATGGACTCGGTTTCCATAGCGTCCTTCCTCACAACGGTCTTTGACCTTGTCACCCCATGCGCCCCCTCGGCGACGTAATCAAACGTCACCCTCAGTTTCTCGAGCTGAACATTGTCCCTAAAGACGGGCATAGCATAGATGTTGAGCTGAAGGTCGTGTGTGTAGAGGCTCGACCCTGTTTTGTAGTCGACAACTTCCACCTCTCCTCCCTTGCTCTTTATGGCATCTATGTATCCTATCAGCTTAATATCATGTCCGTTGACAGTAATGGGGTACTCGAAATACTTTTCATGCATCGGCACCCCGTCGATGACAAGGATATCCGCCATCTTTTCAGGTGAGTACCATCTTTCAAAAATTCTCCTTGCCTCTAAAACAGCTTCCGCCTGAATTGAACCGAACTCGGGATTCGTCATGAGCTCATCGAGAGTCGACTTCCTATCGAAGGCCTCCGCCATCTTGTGGAACGCAGTTCCTATATCCATTGCCAAGGTATATTGGGGGATATACAGTTTCTTCACATATTGCAAATACCAGGAATACGGGCAAGAATCAAACCTATTCAGAGAACTGAACGACACGGTGGATGGAAGTGTCTCCGCAACCGCACCGGGTAACGTGTTCTGTACAACAGCAGCGGGCTTATTTAGCGCACCGCTTAAATCTATTCTATTATCATTACTCATAATCAAAAATCACCTTCTATTCTCATGTTCATATCCAGTAAGCAATCTATAACTAGGGTTATGTGCTTACAAGGCCTATGACGCTTCGTGAAATACTGACATGTACAAGTCAACGCAGAGATGTCCACTTCGTACACCTCGTTGGAAACGGATGAGGGAACACCAAAGAGGTTCTCCCCCCTCTTATCCACCAAACCGCAGCTTATGACCTTCATGTTTTTCTCTGCCTTCCTTCCCGGGGGTGGTCTCACAGCATGTCCGATCGATGCGTTTCCTCTGAAATTCTTCAGAAAAGTCACGAACCCCTCCCGTGTAACAGAATCGGCATCCATGTTCTCCTCCCTTGGAACCCATCTGATACTGATGGAAGCACCTTCGTTCTTCAAGTTCCTCATCAGAGAATGAGCCTTCGAATGAAGAGGAAGAAGATTAAGGGAATGTACTTGATACGTTCCGATCAACTGGTATATCACAACCTGACTGTCCCCCATTATCACTGCCTTACCGTGGAACCCAATGGAAGTCAAATATTCCAGGGCCGCGATGACGCCTGTGTATTCCGCTACATTATTAGACGCGTTCGGGTCACCTGGCTGGCCGGCAAGCACCGCAACCCTACGCATCACCATGCCGTTCTCCCTGAGCACGAAAGCCCCCACCCCTATTCCACCAGGATTCACCGGTTCCATGAGACCGTCGAACCCGATGGTAACATAAGAGGCGGGGGACGGACCCGGACCCTCTTTAATAAGCACAGTCCCATCTGATGTTAATCTATCCTGCAATTGACTCACCGATGAAACCATTTCTTATTCCTCGGGGTCTGCCTTCGGAATCTCTGCTATTGGCAAAATATCCATATCCCAATTCATTTCCTCGGGCCCCTGGCTTGAGATCATTAAAATAGACGTTAAATACTTCACCTTGTACGTCAGTCACTGGACATCACCTTTCAAAAATGCTATCGCTTTTGACTGGTCCCTGAATAGAGCTTCGCCACATTCCGGGCAAGCATATTCTTCAAAAACCTCATCGTAGCCTTCGGCATCTCCCCAATTCAGACCACCGTCCGATGAGACCGTGAACTTCCTGTCTATAGGGGTAGAACCCCTTGCAATCAATTCATCTATTTCTTTACCACATTTATGGCACTTTGGCATTCCATTCACCTTTTAAAACCTCACTATAATATTGCACTTAGGACAATACGCCA
>ACXJ01012491.1_pt1 | contig 23149 bp, 30 predicted proteins | sample 870861 | NCBI WGS metagenome assembly ACXJ01 (sample SAMN02954270, study PRJNA29437) | mine drainage metagenome | biome: terrestrial; feature: Richmond mine; material: biofilm; isolation source: combined biofilm from UBA (pink subaerial biofilm) and UBA BS (thick... ... | reverse complement strand
TTTTTNNGAATATAATGTTATTCTCTCTCCATGAAGATAAGTCTGCCTCGGCACTTAGCCGCTCAACAAATTCAGCAACCTCAAGTGTTGAATCTCTACAAAAATCCGGACGCCAAAACCCGTTCCGATTGCGTCTATATTGGCAGACCCTCAAAATGGGGGAATCCTTTTACCATTGGTAAAGACGGGACCAGAGAAGAGGTGGTTGAGAAATATCGTCAATACTTGCTGAAACGACCGGAATTGCTGGAACAGGCAAAGAAAGAATTGGCCGGTAAAAGCCTGGTGTGCTTTTGTGCCCCAAAGGCGTGTCATGGAAATATTTTGATCCAAATAGCCAATCCGGAATTGGCAAAACGAGAAAGGGAACCTCATGATTAAACATGTCGATAAAGACGGGACAATTGATTTAAAAGCTCTTGAAATTGGAGACCAGTTTCTTGTATTGAGACACATGCCATTTTTGAGCAACCCATTTATTCATGTCACGGTATTAAATCTCTCTGAAAAAAAGATAAACGCGATAGATACTGACGGCAAAAAATATAATTTCAATCGGTTCTCTGACGCACTACGTTGCTATTCAATAAACTCAAGATTCGTTGAAAAAGAAAAAATTGCAATGAAGATAAGAGATTTTTTTGAAGAACTCTCCTGTGGTGGTCCAGAATCGGTAGACAAAGAACTTTTGAACGATCTGGAAGCATGGAAAGAAAGACAAAAAACAAAAAGACTCCAAAAACCTGAAAGGACAGACCGTGATTAAACAACGAAGAACCACATTCGGAAACGGAAGTGAAATCGTCGAGGAAGAAATTGACACGACAGCTATCGAGGTTGGTGACAAATTTGTTATGGTTAAAAAAAATCCACTCTATGGCCTCGAAATCACTTCGTTGACGGTATCAAAAATTATAAAAAGAGACATTGTGTCTGTTTCAAAGTCCGGAGAAAGGTACAGATTTAATAAGGCATGGCAAGAGTCATACTGTTATTCACCCAATTCAGAATATGTCAAAAAGGCCAGTCTCGAAATAAAAAAGAAAATGCTGTTTCGGGCGCTCGAAAACTCCGGGCCTGGCGCTATCGATCAAGAACTTTTGGCGGCTTTGGAATCGTGGAATTACAGGCAAATAGCCAAAAACACACAGGAACCTGAACGATAATTGTCAAACGGAAAGGAATAAATTGCTATGCGCGTGTTGATTTGTGGCGGCAGAGATTTCAACAACTTTGACCAGGTGAAAAAAGTCATGGACGACATTCATGCCAGGACGTCGGTCGAGCTGGTCATTTCCGGAAAGGCCCGTGGCGCAGATTCTCTCGGAGAAAAATGGGCCATTGAAAACAACATTCCTGTCGACCCTTATCCGGCAAACTGGAACGACCATGGAAAAGCGGCAGGACCCATTCGCAACCAGCAAATGCTGGACGAGGGAAAACCGGATCTGGTGGTGGCATTTCCGGGAGGGAACGGAACAAGAGACATGATCAATCGGTCGAAAAGGTCGAATGTTCGTGTTTTTGAAGTTCAAAGAGAAGATCTTCAGTTCCTTTCCGCAAGAGACATTATGGAAACCCTTTCTTCTCAAGAACTGTTTGCCTTAAAGAGATTTGCCCCGGTCGGTCACCCCTGGTTTGTGTCTGGCAGTCCTGAGAATGTTGAATTTATGAATTTGTATGATAAAAAAGTGTCAAGAATGGGAGGTGATTTTGGGACAAATCTTTCCAAACAAACAGGCTTTGTCACGACTCCAGACATTTCTAATTTGATTCGACGGACATTGACTCCCTACAATGGGAAGTTTCTTGCCGACGAAGAAAAGTCTTATAATAGAGGCAACCGTTAACAACTATTTTCTGGAGAAAACACATGGCACAAAAATCAGTTCCATTTATCATTCTTGACAATGGTGGAAAAACTTTTGACAGATACACATTTGCCGTCGAGCCCTATCCACATACCGTTTTTGAATTCACACTTTCGGAAAACGCCGATTCTCCGCAAGGCGTCTGCCAAATGTCCAGGCCAATCAAATGCGACATGAACGATTATCGGTCCAATATGGACACCTCTTTTAACAATGAGGTTGAGATTCCGTTAAAAGCCGTGCCAAAAGAGGTTTTCAGAAAAATAAATGGAATCGTCGAAGAGCTTTCAGAAAAAATTTGTCAATTAACGGATTCGGAGATTCTTGTTTTTGATAAAATGCCAGAAAAGACAAAATATGTCGTGGCCAAACATTCTCTGGCCAGGGGCGGTGAATGTCTCGGATACATTGACAAGGAAAGAAAGAACAACCAGGGTCCATGGGTCACCATTGGCGTTTTGTTCGCCCCTGGCTGTGACCCAAAAAATACGCCTGTTTCTGTTCATATCAGTGATTTGAGACCGGCAACACGAAAAGACTTTGATCGGTTCAGGGTCATGTGTCCGAAGGATTTTGTGGAAGAAAAAGAGAAAAACGGAATAGAACGTTAACGAGGAATTCCGAACAGACCATTTATGAAGCATATCATAAGTTTTTTTAGAAAATATTGTTTATGTTGACAAAATTTGTCTAGCATTTTAACAGAATGGCGCCGTAATTCTCCGCCATTATAAAAAGACTCGGGCTGGAGTCTTTGGCGCGTAGCGCCTAGAAGCCCCTTCCTGAAGGAAGGGGAGCAGTCACGACCATGGACAATATCGAGCGCCGGCACCAGCAAGAACAACCGTCTATTTGTGACATAACCCATGAGTAAGGTGCGTCCTGAGACGGCATTCTCAACGTAGACCAATTGTCAATTTTTGGGATAACGCAATGCAAACATTTTCTCCGAAACAAGCCTTCAAGAAAGTCCTCTCTGGCATTGAAGATATGCTTTGGGCGTTTCGCTACAGATTTGATCCTCGCCATAAATACAATATCCTTAAAACAGGTCTAAAACCAGGCTATTACGATCCAGACATGCAGATTTTGTATGCCGTCATGAACTCTTTTGCGACCTGGGTTGAAACGAATGACGCACTCGACAGCAAGATTATACTGGCTCAAGAACCTGTATTTGAAGAGACAGAAACAGAAGACTATTACCAGAGTCGCAAGGAATCATTTGACGATTTCAGAGAAGCCTACAGACTGTGGCTCAAATTTGAAAGAGACCCCTTGGGATATTCAGATCGAGTTTGTTTCACTAAAAACGAGCATGGAAAGCTTGAATATAATGGAGATTTGGCACAGGAAATAAAAGACGAGTCTGTCAAAATGGTTGGATTTGTGGTTAAACACCTGAATCATTTGTGGTACTGATATATTTAAATAAGTGTTGATAAAACAATGTTCTTGTGGGAGAATTTTACGAAATTAAACAACTCTCCCACAAGAAACGTCTGAGGAAAGTATGCGCCAAATCTCTCAAAATATTCTGGCTACATATCAAGATTTACTTGAGGCAAAACTTCGTAAACGTGAGCTTTTATCAAAACTTGTTCACGGCACCTCCGGGGCTTACATAACGCAAAAATCGTCGAATTTGACATATTGGTATTTTCAAAAGACCGATCCTGTTTCTGGCGAACGAACAAAGATTTATCTTGGACCTGACAAGGGGGAAAACGGAGAACGTATTCGACGTTTGAAAAAAAACTAGAGGAATATCGAAATTTTGGAAAATTAGAACAATTTGCTCAACGCGTCGGCGTATTGCGAAAATTTTATGCGTTGCCAACAAATTTGGAAGCAAAAACATTAATGGTCCTTGAAAAAGCTGGAATTTTTTCAAATGGTGGTGTCCTGGTAGGAACACATGCATTTCGAAGTTTTGGACTTGTTTTGGGATATGATCTTCGAGACAACACACGAACAACAGATATTGACCTGTTTGGGACAAGAACCATTTGTCTGTCAAAAACGAAATTTGAAGAAATGGCCTCTGTTATTACAAATAATCTTTCCCTACAACCATTGCTAACCCTTGACAAAAAACAAAGATCTAATGCCTTTAATATTGAAAAATCAGATCTAAAACTTGAAGTTCTTACAGATATAGTTCATTCAGAGTCTAATCCTGAAGCGCTAAAAAGCATGTTGTCTCTGCCGTTCTACGCTCAACCATTGGAACTGCAAGATTATTTGACAAAAAACGCTATACCAGCAGTAATTCCTGTCCATGAAGGGATTTTGGTCAACGTTCCTGACCCTGCCAGATTTGCAGTCCATAAACTTTGGCTTAAATCGCAACGCAGAGATTCATTTAAGTCAAGGAAGGATTTGGCTCAGGCGTCCTCAATTATTTCCGTTATGGAAATACATGAACCTGATAAAATCGAACAGGCCATGTCGGATTTTTGCTTGTGTCCGAGTGTCGAGAAAAAACATATTATTTGTCTTGAAAATGCTTTAAAGGTTTTAGATAAATATGAGAGGTACAAAAACGTCATAAATTGCGGAATTCAAAAAACTGTTTCTGTTGAAAAAAATCAAAAGGGGTACGAACATGTTGCTCAAAGAACCAGAACTCAAACATTATTCAGACACTCAACTGTTAGCCCTTGGAGGAGACCTCCGGAGGTGTCTTTGACCTTTCACAGCTAGAGGCTCTTGTCTCAAAAAGCCAGTCTTATTTAACCCACAGCTATTGTTCAGACCTTTCCAAAACGCTTCGACAAGCCTCCATTCTGCTTTCGGCATACACACGCATGTCTGCGGCAATTGACGACCTGGAAACGGCAAAAGAAGCCCTTCAATGCCCATATCTGGATTCTGACAACATTCAGTTTTTTGAAAAAGAATCTGAACAGGCGATAATTGTGCTTACTGAAACTATTCCACTTTTAAACAGATATCTGGAATCCAGGAACCTCGAGTCTTGTCTCGCTAAACAATCCCTCCAGGAAGAGAATCTCTTTCTGTCCATTCTGGCCGGAACGGGAGGTATTGAAGCCCAAGCCTGGACCAAAATGCTGGCGGCCATGTATCTTGGCTATGCCAGGTTGAAAGGACACGACCTGCAGATTATTGACGCAGAAGAAACGGGAACGGGATTCAGGCGCGTTCTGTTGAAATCGGAAACACTGTCCCTGTCAGACCTTTTCTCGGAAACCGGATCCCACCGATTGTCCCGATTTTCTCCATACGGCAGGGGAGGGAGGCGGCAAACCTCCTTTGCCGGAGTCTCCGTGTGGACAGAACCGCTGGAAGAACTCCAGACAGAAATCTTGCCGGAGGATATCGAGGTCGGGTTCTTCCGGTCGTCCGGAAAGGGCGGACAAAACGTCAACAAGGTCGAAACTGCCGTTCGACTGACGCACAAGCCGACCGGCCTGGTCGTGACCTGCCAGGAGGAACGAACACAGGAACGAAACAGGGCCATTGCCATGGAGAAACTGAAGGTTGTTTTGTCAGAGAAAGACCGACTAGCCAAGCGAAAGGAGAAAGAGTCCAATCTCAAAGCAGGTGGCCCGGCTGACTTTGGTCATAGGGTCCGGTCGTATGTTTTTGCCCCGGAGGCTTTGGTGAAGGATTATCGAACGGGAAAAAGCACGACGCTGGTGGAGAGGGTTTTGGAAGGGGAGATTGATTTGGTCAGATAATGGAGTTTGTAATGTCCAACAAGGAGCCAATTCATTCATTTAGTACACAGCTCGTGCTCATTGACTTTGCTTTATGTTACTGATAAAATAATATCCGAAATAGTGAAGGCGTCAATTTAATAGATATTATTTTGTCTTTTGTTATTTTAAACGGAGTATTTTATGGATACGGAATTTCCGGTTTTGCTCACAGAAAAAGAAATCATGTTAAAAATAGCCAAAGACCTCAAAACTTGCAGAATTAAAATGAACCTTACTCAAATGGATTTGGCAAACCGTTCTGGCGTTTCGCATGGGACGCTCAAAAAATTTGAGCAATCAGGACAGATATCTCTGAAAAGTCTTGTCAAACTGGCATTTGTCATTCATAAAACGGACGATCTGTCTTCAATGTTTGAGTCAAAGGTTATTCCAGATCTTTTTGCTCTAGAAAACAAGCCGGAAAGAAAACGCGCCAGGCATAAAGGAGATTGAATGGCTGCATTTAAAAAACTCGAAAAAGTGTCTGTTTGTTTAAGGTTTTTGCCTGAAAAGGAGATTGTTGTCGGGATCCTGGCGCTGGTGGACGGGAAAGTGGCCTTCCAATATTCAAAAGAGTTTGTCAAAAGTGGCTTACAGATTTCTCCGTTTAAGTTGCCGCTTTCCGAACAACCCGTATTTGGTCCAACAGGACGATATTCTCAGGGCCTGCCATTTGCCTTTGCGGAATCTCTTTCTGACGGGTGGGGCCGGCTTGTCGTCGATCGTTTTCTTGCAGCAAATGGTCTCTCCCCTTTGGAGGTCGGGCCATTGGATCGCCTGGCGCTTATTGGCAGCAGAGGCATGGGCGCTCTCGTCTATTATCCGGACAGGTCAGAATCGGACAAATCTTCTTCCTTGCTTGACCTTTCCGACCTACTGGCTGGCGTAGAACATGTTCACGAAGGAACGGCAAGCGACGTTTTGCCAAAACTCGCCAGACTTGGTGGTTCGCCGGGAGGTGCAAGGCCAAAAATACTGGCCGGAATTGATCCAAATGACAATGTCATTTCGGGAACGGAAGACATACCGGCCGGATATGTGCCGCACATTGTCAAATTTCCCGTAAAATCAGAAGCCCTTGGCCATTACGAGTGCGAAACGGAATATGCCTATTCTATTTTGGCCAGGCGTGCCGGTATAACAATACCTGAAACAAGACTGATTCAGGTGGGGAAGCAAAAGGCATTTTGCATACAAAGATTTGATCGTGTTCAAGATTCTTCAAATGGAACCGACAATGTGTTTGGTAATCGGGTCCACCAGCATACCCTTGGCGGACTATTGGGAATGGAACCAGGGCAGTCAGTTTGCGACTACAAACACTTGCTGTCAATATCCGCAAAATTAACCGGAGACAAAAGGAACGCGATTTCTTTGTTTCGCCAAATGGTCTTCAATATTGTCACACATAATCGTGACGATCATGCCAGAAACTTCTCTTTCATTATGGACATGAATGGAAAGTGGAAGGCTTCTCCGGCATACGATTTGTTGTTCTCGTTTGGTCCAGGCGGAGAGCATTCAACTTCCGTTATGGGAAAATACAAAAAACCGGTATGGCAAAACATTATGAATCTTGGCGAAGAGTTTAATTTTTCCAGAACAGAAATAACCGGAATCGTTCAAGAGGTGGAAGAGTCCGTTCAGCAATGGCCAGAGATAGCCAAACAAAGTGGGGTGCCAAAAGGATTGGCCGAGAAAATATCCAAAAATTTCCAGAATGTACATGGGCCACAAAAATCAAGGACCGATTCCGAACGATCGTCAAGGTGACCTCCGGAAACAATAAAGAGCTTCCGGAGGTCAAAGACGAATGAAATTATATTCTAAGTATCTTTTCTGTATGGTTCCAGAAACGACCAGAACTTTAATGGTTCTCCGAATCCATTTCCTTTGACGGTTCTCAAGAAACCAATGACTTCTCCCTTATAGGTTCCGCCGACCAACGTCATATCAATAGTTCCTCTGTAACCAGGAGACTGACCGGCATTGATCTTTTCTTCGGCCGCTTCGGAAAATGGCGTGACGGGTGTGAGAACTCCGACTTCCGTCCATTTGCCGTCTTTAACGGCCAAAAGTTTCTGGTCTGTGTCTGTGGTCGTGTTCAACACACAAGCCACATTGAATGAATCTTTTGTTTTGCCTTCGGCATATTTGCCGGACAATTTGTCTTTGGCGCCTTTTACATAAAGAACGAGATCGAATTTATATGTCATTTAAGCTCCTTTTTTTCTCAAACGTGAATAAAATGTCTGGAAATGTATCGTTTGCAAAATTGTTCTTCCAGAATTCAAAAAATTGTTCCTTATATTGCCTCGCCTCCTTTCCTTTTCCTGGCGTTAGTTTGGAGATCATGGCCAGACCCCACAATATTGAAAAGTGTAAACCAATTATTTGGCTTCTGTTGTCGTCTGTCGAAACAACTTGCTCATTTAGGTCTATCGCTTTTTCAAGAGTCGCTAGCGCGTATTCTCCGACTTCTGCCGGAACCTCATGACGGATATAACGCCAGTTTGGTGTTGCATAAAACAGATAAACAACCAAAGAATATAAGGCATAAACATGTTCTTCTTTGGAGGTTTTGTCTTTTATGTATGAGTCTTGAATTTCAAAAAGTCTTTTTAGACGAAGTTTTTGAATCTCTGAATAAGACAATGAATTTAAAAAATCGGTCCTTTTTGTTAAAGCCACAATTTTTCTTTCTTCAAAAAGACTATTCTTTCCGTTGCGCATATTATAACGAGCGCGAGTAAGTTCCAATAAGGCCAAATATCCAGAGGTCACTTTTTCGACTCCAGATTCCATAATGCTGAGTTTTTTCATTTTTTCTTCATTGCTATCTGTTTCATTCCACGTTTTTTCGTCTAAGTCTTCCAAACTGTCTGCAAGTTCGTATATACCTTTATCTGGCCATGCCAATCTTGCGCTATAACCGTTGTTTATATAAAGTGTGTATTCCTCGTCGCCAAGCTCAGGACAATCAAAATGTTCAGGAATATAACCGTATTTTTCGCTCATATACGCATAAGTTTCATAACAAACAAAGTTTGTAGAATTCCAATCTTTATATTCAACAACAATATCCTTATATTTTTTGGAAATAGAAAATGCGAATTTCAATGGATCAACTGGAAATTTCCCTGCAATTGGAATCATAATCATTGAGTGCAAAAGAATGTGGCTTCTATCGTCAGATCTGCGAACCAAAAGACTGTCTGAATTCCACATTCTTGCATTGTTCAAATATTCTTCGATTTCGCATAACCGTTCTTCTGTTCCAAAAAATCTGATATCAAACATGCAATCAGCTGGCATAAGTCTCCTTTTTTGTTTATTCTTCCGTAGAACTAATTATCGGGTATTTAACAATTCTGCTTCTCTTTGTCGACGTGCTTCTATTTCTGTCTGCTGTTGTTGCTGCTGTTCGTTTCTTTGTCGTTCCATTTCGTTTCCAGTGTTTCACTTTTGTTTGGCAGTCTGTCCAAAGCTGTTAAAAAAATCATAATGTCTTTCAATGTGGCTTCTTTTGGGATATAGCCAAAACCTTCAGGATAAAGGGCAAACGAAGTGGTGTCCGGCAACGATTCTGAATGTGTTCTCATGCTCATAGGAGTACGTCTAAAGCACCAGGTTAAAAGCCTCGGCAAATGTTTAGAGAGATCTGAGTGATTCAGTCCGAGTTCGGTCGCCCCCAAAACTTCCAGACAAGGGACAAAAGGGCTCCTGCCAGTGGAGCCATACATATTGATACTGGATTCGAAAATCTGACGGACGTGAGTTGTTTTTCCGGAAAGAACGGGATTGTCTACTGGCAACCGTCCAGGCCATGTAAAAGAATGATAATAATCTGCGTCTTTTGGGCCAAATAAAAGGTGAAAATTTAATTTAAGATCACCTGCTTCGGCACCAATTGAAAACTCCAGTTTTGCTTTTACAAGTGCCGACTGAGAATCACCAAAAAGGTCTTCAACGTAAGAAGTGGTTCTTGTTCTCGAATCCGGCTTTTTGTAATAAAAAGGTTCCGACAATCCGGCAATCGAAAAGCGTCTATTCTGTTGTCTGTAGCTATATCGCCGACCAAACAGTTTCACAAGACCGTCAGTAACTTCATTTTTAGCCACGCTCAACATTCCTTTTTGTCGCCGGAAATAGTCGGGATAAGATCTTCCAGCAAAGGCATTTCCAGTATCCACTCCATTTCCGATCTTCTTTCCCAAATCTCGAACGCTTGTCGAATGTGTTCTCGAATTTCCCGATCAGCCATTCCGGTCACTTTTTTAAAATGAGCCTTGGCAATTTCTCCACGGCCTCTGACTTCTGCCAGGCCCATATGAGTGGACTCATGACAGGCGGAACACAATGCAATGAATCTTTTGAGCCGTTGAATGCCCGTTCCAGCTTTTGGACCCGGCAGGTATTCCCACCGTTCGTGACATTCAATTCTGTCTCCGTTTTTTTTCGCAGGGGTTCTTCCGCAGATCTCGCAGGTATCATTGGTCCTGGCATAAACAGATTTTCGTATGGAATCCCATACTTTTTTGGGAATTTCCGATCGGACATTCTTGAACCAGGAGGTGGCCGGAATGAGGTCGACAAAGAGACTGTTTCCGCCAAATTGACGATCTTCGTGTGGAAAGTTGAAATTTTGGTGCTGAAACGTCATAAAATGCCTCCATGTTCTGCAAAGAACATATACTATTATTAAGTATTTGTCAATTGCTCTATTATTCATGTTCGCAAAACAAACCCATAAACGAGTCTTGAAAAACGAGCGGTTTGTTAAAGGGTATTAACAAATTCCGGATTCCTGTGTTTCCACGCCAGTAACCAGGCTTCCCTGAGACTTGGAAGACGACCGTAAACAACAATAAACGAAGCGAGAAAGCTCACAGGTATACATGTAGGAATGCAAAGAGGATCGTCCTCAAGGAAGGAATCAAGATCTTCAGATTCCCAAGTCGGGTCTCTTTTAAGAGCGCCCCAATTGTATGAAACCCATGCGTCAGAGTCAAAATACATACGCCAGCCACCAATCTGGTCATATCCGGTATAATCTCCTTCCTGAAAGATCGGATATAAAAGCCTCAATATTTTGTCTGATTTGCTGAGGGCCTTTTCGTCCCACAACAATGTGTCTGTGATATAATAAAAGTCTTCAAGAAGGCCAGCAGGAGAAAGGTAATCGTCTGGATTATTGATTTTCAATGGTGGATCGACTTCGTTCAGGTCGGAATAAATTTTTCCGTTTTTATCACGAAGCCGAGGTTTTGTGGTGGTATCTGGCATTTTTTGGCTCCAAAACAATATTGTTAATCTATCCTATAATAAAAACTATCTCCATTTTTATTTTTACCTCTAAATTTGCCAATGGTCGCCGATTCGATTGCTCCATTTTTCTTTGTCACAGGAATATTTTTTCCAATTTCTATGTCAAGCCATTTTGGTATACCAATAGCCCAATCCGGAAATTTTTGGTTCTTTTTTCTAAGATCGCAATAAATTGGTTTTTTTATTTCAGAATAATCAATCAATTCAAAATCCGAATCTGATTCTTGGGTAACAACGCAAGCGTCATTTTTTTGCGATTCAACTGATTTTTTGAGAACCTCCATTTTTTCCAATCGTTTTTTCTCAATGCTCTGATTAATAAATGAAAACAACAATTGGCAAACGATTGTTAAAACAAAGATTGTCAAGCTGTATTCTGCAGCCAGATTGGGGTGCAAAATTTCCAAATGCTTTCTAAAAGAGAGTCCTTGCTTATTCCAAAAGTCGAAATAGTAATAAAACCATGTACTTGTACTTGGAAGCTTTGTTTCCCCATTTGTGTATGGAATGGAATATCTGAATATCAACGGCCAATGATTTAGGGACAAAAGTCCATAAAAAAGAAATGGTGGCAACAAGGTCAAAAGAGTTGTGGCTTTTAAAATGGCTTTTTCTATCGACGCAGCAAAATTTGTCGTTAATACAAACAACACGCCTAATGGAAAAAAATGTCCTGGCCATAAAGCAGAAAAGCTTAATAAAACAAAATAGAAAATAAACAACATTTGATTTTTCGTCTCGTTTTTTATTGAGATTGTTGGCAAACGAATGTTTATATATTTCTTATTGCGAAAAGAAGTCTCTCTACAGATAGTTTTTGATCTGCTTCTCCCTCAACATAAAAAACCGACCATGGAGTTTTTGAATCTCTCCAAATGGACTTTATCGCTTCAATTGTAGATTCAACCGGCAAGCCTCCTCTTGAATTGATTTGCTCAAGGAATTCATTTACGGCTTCTACGGAAATGAGGTGCAATTCTGCAATTTTCTCTTGAGCTTCGTAATCAAAAGCTGCCTGATAAAGAAGCATAATGGAAATCGGTGCTACAAGAAGAATTGTTCCAAAAATAGGAGCAGAAGGGTTTGGACTCATATAAAAAAATCGGTTAAAGCGGAAACTGTATGAAGAGAAATGTCACGCGGCAGCAATTTGTGGTCGTTGTTTTCTGTGCTCATTTCAAATTTTCCCGTCTTGGTTAAAATTTGTGCAACTATCGCTATTATTTCCTGGAAATTCCGGAATGGAATTTGTTTCTAAAACGTCCCAATACCAAAAATCATGCTCGCGACTCCTTTCCTTTTTTACTGTTTTCCTTTCGAGGTAGTCCGGAGTATTCATGCCGAAAACCTCCATATCTGTAGGTGGAATCGTGTCCAGCAAAACAAAATCTGGCCTGTCCATAGAACTTCTGTCATATCTAAGAGGCTTTCTAAAGGATCTTGATTCCCTGACAAGTTTTTCGGCAACAAGGCATTCATAGGAGCTTTCAACTGGAATAAAATCCTTTGAACAAAGGACTCCGCCAAGGAAAACGATATCTTTGTTGTTTGGAAGCCTCACAACAATAACAATTTTTTTTGATTCCGTAGGGACCGAATTACCGAATACGGTTGGAAAACTATTTTTTGCTTCTTGTAAAAGTTGAACAGGAACAACGTCGTTCTTACGTGTGTAGTCGTCCGCTGATAAGTCGTTTGAAAGAGTTTTGTATTTCAACTTAATAAAACTGCCGCTACCTGTAGCGTCAATTGAATCTAACTCAAAAATAGAATACAGATAGAAATCGTTAATTTTACTAATCTGAAAAGCCCTCCTGTTGGTTTTAAACTGATTTTTACGAGCGCCAGGCAAACATATCTGTAAAATATCTCCCCAAAAAACGTTCTCTCCGTCTTTTGTAACTGAGTTAAAGCTAAGTCTTTGAGCTGAGAATCGCAGACTTTTAGCAATAGAAACAATATCAGTGTCCTCTGTCCTTTGTTGTATATCCAAAGGCCACACAGAGAGTCCTCCAGATTCAAATAAACGATAAAGAAGACCAACTGGTGTGACCCTACTTTTTGGGTCATTCTTCCCGAGTCTTGCCGCAGGGAGGTGCCAATATTTTTTGATATCTTTTGACGATATCTTTGGTACACGAAGTAGTTTGGGTGTAACTACTGCGTCAACGTTTTGTTTTTTGGAAACTGAAAAACTTGAATCGTAGTCATTGGTCGCATAGTCTGGATCCTCGAAAAATCCGCAGGTTTCTTTATGCTTAAAACCAGTTTTCGGGAGTCTTGCTACCGTCAAGCAATTTTCCAATTGCCTGATACTAAGAACCAACCCCTCGCCACAAGAACAAACAACCATGTCCCTCTTGTGTTGAATTTGGTTTTCCTTTATGGCTTTTAGCTTTTTCTGATAGTTTGGAGTCCACCAGTCAGAAATTTTATATTTTCCACCAGCCAGATATAATATGATTATGCGTTTAATAAACACCTCCTTGGAGTGTACGCTAAAATTTATGCCTGCAAAGTTGATTCATAAAGTCAGAAATAAAACTCCAATCGACACAACCATTAAGTTCTGGAAGAAGAATTTCTGTAACCTCCATTTGCTCCATGCTCCATGCTCGCCCATAGGAATATTTAAACTTATTTTGACGAATAATTGTGCATAAAAATAAAGCTATTCCTTTTGTTAGTGTAAAATCTTTAGGGCTTAAAACAAAAATGTGAAACGATCCAAAAAATGGAAAGTTCTGAAAAAAGGCTTCTCCAACGGACCCGCTATTTGCAACAGTTATTTGACCTCCAGTATAATCCGGAGTGCCTTCAACATACTTTGTGACACCATTATTTTTAGCACTTGCCCCAACATAAGGAATCCTGCCTGGCGAAAAATCCTTCGCGTTGCCAGATTTGCCGCGTTCAATCGTGAACAAATCTGAAATTTTAAACGACTTTTTAGAAACTGCAGCATAATCTACGGTTGGTGCGGAAAATATGGGTTTATGGATTTTAGGAATAATGTAATTGAGACACCAATCTGGAGCTTTTTCTGGTAGATCAATAGATTTAAGCCTTTGATTAGACATTTTCCGACCATAAGAAAACTTAAATCTGTTCAAGGTTATACATTTCGCATAAAACAATTTCTCTGCCAAATTCATTTCTCTTTTTGGCACTAATATCGCTATGTCGCTTCCCGGAACAAACTCAAAATTCGACACGTAGCTGTAAGAAACACTTCCCTCTCCGTTGGTAGACACAAATAACGTTTCTTTTGGCCAAATGTTTTTTTCTTTGACGCTAGACCTTGGAACCCACCCTTTTATAGTACCTCTCTGTGTGCTTGAAGGACGGATTAAAGGAATGTATGAAATCTCTTTTCTTTTGTCGCACACTGGGAGTTTGCTATCGGGGATCCCTTTTGCTATAGAAAACAAATCCTCAAGCTTCATTGTTCTATCTCCCCATTTAAAATAAAATCGCCCTCCAAATAAAGCATGCTAGAATATAAAGAAAATTCGTAAGCCGTTTTAAAAAAATCTTCCGGTGTTGTAGTGGAGTAATCCGTGGAAGCATAAGCTTCCCACAACCATTCGTCGGTAGCCTCAACGTGCTTTAAGATTCCCTTTGTTTGATCTTTGTCCTTAAAGGCAGAAACCCACTCTTTCATTTTTTCTGGCCAAGTATTTTTTATGTCCGAACGACCAGCATTTTTTGTTTTAACAAAACCGTCGTTTTTCCAGTTTGCAAACCAAGTTTTATTATCTCCGTTTGGTACACCAGCCGTAAATACCATAATACATGTATTTGTACCTGTAGGATAAAATAATTCTGGCGACATGGTCATGACACCAACCAAACTGTGATTGTCCAGAATAGATTGTTTGTCAGCTTTTGTATTTTTATCTGTTCCTATAGCACAAGAAAGAGGCACAATGGCAATTCCAATGCCTCCAGGAGACAAACAATCAAGCATAGCTTTGACGAATTTCAACTCTGCTTCGTCTTTGTTCTTTGAGCCGTATGGTGGGTTTACCATGCCAACATTGCAATTTTTTCCTTTAACCTTCGACATAATTTCTTTGTCAAAACAACTTCCATGATATATATTGGATTGACCGTCACCACGAAGAATCATGTTTGACGCGGCCAATGTAAACATTTTTGGATCAGCCTCAACACCTACTAGGTTGTGGCTCTTAATATTTTTCGATTCTTCCTCAGAAGAGCCAATCAACATTCTGTGCATAGCCGACACAAGAAAGCCTCCAGTTCCGGTACAAGGATCGAACACTCTGGTGTTTTTATCAACAGAAGCAATAGCTGAGAAAAGTTCAGTTATATGCCTTGGTGTTAAAACAATACCAAGGCTCTTTTTATCTCCACCAGTATATTTTAAAAATTCTCCATAAAAACTCCCTATAAAATCGAAATTTGTAAGAGCATGGTCAGTTAATTCAAAAAAATTGCGAAGCGCTATTGATAGGAGCTTAAGGACGCTTGAATCTGAGCCTATTTTGTTTTTAAGATTTGGGTGGTTCGCTATACTGTCGTATGTACGCTCCATAAGTTTTCTTTTTTCTTCTGGAATGGATTTAGATTCCAAAGATTCTTTAATTGCCTGAAACCATTCCACATGAACTTGAGAGGCCTTTGTATCTAAAATGGTTTTGAATTTTTCTGATTGTAAGGCCAGAAGAGTTCCGCTAACCAGAAGTGGTTTTTCTGATTCTGACAATTTAGCTTTGTCTCTTAAAATCTCGTGAAGATTTGCTGCAAAAGCTAAAGTTTCTTTTTCTGTTTTAACAACGGGAGTTCCAACAGCTTTTTTAAAATACTCACAAACTGTTTTTACAGAAAAATCTCCTGATTGTCTCGGGAAAAGTTCTTCAAATGAATTTGCTCCTTTTTTCCATAAAAAACTTGAAACAACTATGCTACCAGGTTCTCCGCTAACGCCAATAGCTATGACGTTGTATTCTTTGCATAAATACTTAGCATACCAAAGTGCTCCGTCGACAGCATATTTGCTGGCGTTTTTTTGATCTGGTTCTGTGTTTTTGAAATGTGGGCTTTCGTGATCTGTAGCGGACCCCTTACATTCTACAATTAAAATGTATTTCTGAAGACTTGAATCTTTCGGAATCACACAAATGTCAAGACTGCCATGGAATCCGGAGCCTTTTTTTGAAGCATTTGCCAATAAATTTTTAATATTTGTAGGGATTGAACCTTCCCTGAAAATATCAAAATCAGGTTCGCAGTTTAGGGCTTTTACCGTGTAATCTACTGTGGCTGTTTCTGCCATGTCATTTCTCCGTTTCGTGTCTAATTTTAAAAAAGTTTTTGGTTACACTGTTACAGGTTTTGATCTGTCCGAATCTTTGTTTCCGCATGAAGAGAATTTCTATTATAAATCTGGCGCAGCACAACCAGTTTTTCATTGTTAACTCAAAAATTTTATTCATGCGTTTGCAGAACTTTCAATTAACATTTCCGGCTGGACATTAGATCCAGCCGGATTGTTTTCTCTAATTACTTCGTACAGGTTGCCGTTGCTCTGGCTTTTGTGATCTCAATAATGTACAGATAGATAGACTGTGTCATGTCGAGCGATATATGTGAAAGTTTCCCTCCAACACATTGTTTTCCAAGTTTGTCGCGTACACGTTCGGCCAGATCGTGGTGGTAATGGCCGTCGTTATTCAGCGCAAAAAACCAGAATGCTTCCTTGTCTGTGGCAACTGCAGACACCTGTTGGCGCGGATTCCCAACCGGCCCGTTCGTGAGGCTGAGTGGAACAGTAACCGTCCAACAAGCAGACAATCCAATAGCCATAATACCAATCATGGCAGCTTGGAAAAGTTTTTTGGTTATAAAGATCTCCTTGTTAAAAAGAAATGTAAAAATGGAGCAATCTCCATTTTAAATTATAATATCATTTATAAACGCCTACCGTTTCGGACAAGTTCTCTTGTTTTTTTAATAAAAAAGAGTTTGGTACTTTTGCATTCATTAAGAAAGAGTTTTGGCTATGTTCGCAAAACAAACGAATAAACAAATCTCCTGGCTGTTGTATTTTAAAAATGTATTAATGGTACTTTCGTATTTATGTGACTGCTCCCCTTCCTGAAGGAAGGGGCTTCTAGGCGCTACGCGCCAAAGACTCCAGCCCGAGTCTTTTTATATTTGTCGCGGCATTTCTGTTTCTGTCCTGTTTCTTGCCGCATTTTGGACACTTATACACACGGACATTCAAAGGCATTTTCTGCCTATGTCCACAACCAGGTGTAGAACAGTCCTGAGACGTGTACGCAGGATCGACTTTCACAAACTCTCGACCAGCTTCTGCCGCTTTGTTAGAGAGTATGGAGAGAAAGGTTCCCCACGCAGTGTCGTACTGTGCATTGTTGATTGAAGAGTATTCTGAAACCATTTCTGACGGAACAAGATCTTCAACCACAATAATTCCATATTTGCCGACAAGAGCTTTTGCTGTTTTATGGAAAAAGTCCTGTCTTTGGTTAAAAACTTTCTCGTGAATCTTTGCAACAATTTTTTTCTTCTTCTCTTTATCTTTGCCAGGATTATTTTTTTGCAGGTTTAGCCTTCGTTGTTCCTGAGCCAAACGCTTGGCACTTTTTTTGAGAAATTTCGGATTCTGGACGATCGGATCCTCGTCTTCGGAAGTGGTCAGAAATTCTTTGATTCCCATGTCGATCCCGACCGACAGAGGGCTATTTGACAGACGTTTAGGTTCTACGTTGTCACAAGAAAAACAAACGAACCATTTGCCAGTACTTGTTCTTTTAATCGTGCAGGTTTTTATTTTCCCTTCAAGACTTCTGTGCGCAAGAACTGAAACTTTTCCAACACCAAAAAGTTTCAAAACATTTCCTTGTAATGAAAATCCCACATTGTTTTGTGGGAACGTTAAAGAATCGTACCGGTCTTTACCTTTGAATCTTGGATACCCAGGGTCTTTGGCTCCTTCTTTCAGTCTTCTGAAAAAAGACTGAAAGGCCAGATCGACTCTTTTGACAACGTCTTGAAGAACCTGTGAATGAACGAACCTCAGAGAAGGTCGAATCTTTTTTAGACAAGGAAGCATGTTCTGCTGTTCGTGATAAAATAACGAAACGCCATACCATTTCCATGCGTTTTTTCGGTGTTCTAGCATGTAGTTGTAGAGCCACCGGCACTCTTCAAGCTGCTGAGAGAGAAGTGTCTTTTGATTTTTTGTCGGATACAGCCGATATTTGAAAGTTTTTTTCATAATGAGTATTATATCATACATACACTACAAATAGAAGGGGTCGCCTTATATCCCCGCTATGAATGGCGGAGAATTACGGCGCCATTCTGTTAAATTTGTTTTGCACATTGCGTATTGAAACAACAGGAGAATAAAATTCGCTACCCGCTGTAGCTTATTTTTGGAGAAATTCATGAACGTTGAAAATTTACATTCTCGCAAATCGAAACAGCCTGTCCTTATGGACAATGAGTCTGTCATAGAAAGATTATTATTGTGCTCTAGCATTTCAGCAGAGCAAATTGATCTCGCATTGACATTCAAGACAAAAATCAAGGACGTTCATGAAAGAACGTGAATCGCCAAAGAATCTCCTTGATTGTGCCAGAAAAATCGCTACGGCAATTGGCCAAGATTCCTGTGCCTTAATTGGTGGACTAGCCCTGGCCGCTTTTGGTTATGTTCGTGGAACAATAGACGTGGATTTTATTGCCAGTGGATCTCCAAGAGAAATTGTCAAAGTCCTGTCTGAAAACGGAATACTCGGAAAATTGAGTTTCGGAGAACCAGGTGATCCTTTGCCGTGGGTTGTTCGCGGTTATATTGACGGTGTAAAATTCGACATTATTCCACAAGTCGCGCACAGCAGTGTAGAAAAAGGCATTTCGATTGAAGATTTTGGACTATCTATTTGCAGCCTGGAAGACCTCGTATCACTGAAATGTTATGCTGGCGGACCACAAGATCTTCTGGACGTTGCCAATCTTGTTCGTGTTCGGCCCGAGATTCGTGAAACCGTTTTGTCTGCCGCCGAAAAACACGGGGTTCTGGACCCTGTCGAAAAACTCATTTTAGGAGGCTCCGGCAGAAGGGGAATGATTCGCGAAGAAAGGTAACCTTCTGAAAAGCCAACAATGTCATAAAAAACAACGGGTATTTTCCACCAAAGAAATTGTCGATTATTTTCTCCTTTATTTCCATTCGCAAAACAAACAACTAAACAAATCTCCTGAACGTTGTTTTCCTAAAACATATTATATATAATATAAAAACAAAAGGAGGGGAACATTCATGAGCGGACAGCTTTTTATTGGAGACAATCTGGATTTTCTGAACAAGACGCAACAAGTCTTTGACCTTGTCTATATGGATCCTCCGTACAATACCGGCAATCAGTTTCGGTATTCAGACAAAGGGAAGAGAAGCCATTGGATCGACTTCATGGATATTCGTATCAAGGCTGCAAAAAAACGCTCAAGTTCAACAGCTCCGTTTATCTTCTCAATAGCCGAAGATTCTTTATTCGATCTTGCCGACCTTCTCCGAGACAATTTCAATGTGGTGGCTCCTCCGTTCGTGTGGCAGACAAAGTCGGAAGGCAATAATAACAAGGTCAACTCCATTATGACCGTTTGCCACGAATACATTCTGGTTGCCTCAGACGGAAAGATTGTTTCCAGACCGGAACACATAATGGTAACAGAAGAAAAAGTGTCTCGGTATCCTTATGGTATAAAGCTTGAAGATAGAATGGAAAATTATACAGAAATTGTCTTTGGCCAGAAAAAAGTTGTTTGCATTCCAAAAACTGGCTGGTCTCTTGAACGAAATACGGTCGGGTTCGGCGGCCAACGGTATCAAAAACGAACAGCACAAAAAGGTCATGGGAGTGAACGCTATGTTTCGTTTGTCAAACAGTTACCTGGATATAGCGAATCGAATTTGTATTTCATTAAAGGAGTAAAAGATAAAAGCGGCTTGAACGGCAAGTTCATTTCTGGAAATTCCTATTTTCAAAGTATTGGCGATACTTATTCTCAAAAAATTCCGTCTTTCCTTGGTTTTTATCAGGCAGGGATACCAGGGTTTCAAACGGCGAAGCCAGTTGAACTTCTAAAACGTGTATTCACCGCATTTTCAAATCCGGGAGAAACATTATTGGATATGTTTTGCGGAAGTGGTAACGCCTCCATTGCGGCGGCAAAAGTGGGCCTTCATTTTGTTTCTTGCGAATTAGGATTGGGCGACGAAAAAAATCCAGGAGATTTTGCCAAACAAAGACTGTCTGAATACCTGTCACGTTTAGAAGAACAGAGCCATGTTGCAAGCTGAACAGATTATCGTCAAGGAATATCCTTCCAGTTGATCAAAAAATAAAAGATTATATTCTTCAACTGATTTACTCAGACAAAGTTTATTTTTGTGGAGGAATCTCGACCAAAATATTGGCTGTTCCTGAAAACATTAGGACGTTAAAACTGAATAACGGAAATATCCAAAAAACGTATATGAAACAACTTTCTTATGGGCAGCCGATTCATGAAATTTTAAAATATTGTAAGGCCGAAAAAACTAGCAACAACTATACCGATCTGTTATTTGGTCGGAAGTAAAGGTAAAAATAGATTAAGCATATCCAGTGTTCGCAAAACAAACGAATAAATCGGCCTAAGCGAATTAACAAAACAACAGATATGATATAATATGGACATTGACGACGAACTTCAACAAAACAAAAACAAAAACTAAAAGGAGATCTCCATGAAAAAAATGTACTCGATTCTATGTTCTTTTGTTGTCATGTTTTTGGGAGTACTTGTCCCACAGGCATTTGCTGGAGACATGAATAAACCTAATGTTTGTCTCGTTTCACCGAACAATTCAAATCTGTATTTCGTACACATTCATACAATGGATTCAAAAAAACATGCTTCTTTCAAGAATCTTCTTGTATCAAAACGTTGTGGTGCCACTTTTGACATTTCTGTTGAAGGGAAAACGCAGAAGGTGTTTCTCAAAATCTACAAGAATAAAGAACAAAAAAAATTGTTTGTAGTAATGGCTTTGCTTCCATTCACCGTAGAAATGTCGAATATGAGCTCGAATATGAGCAATAATCCTTTTGTTACACAGTTTCCTTTGGTAAAAGGATCTGCTTCATTTCTCATGCTGCCTTCGGACGGCAACTCTTCTCCAAGTCTTGCCGGAGAGATAACGGCAATTCATGTACCGGCAAGGACATATGGAGCCAATTATCTTGATATCAATTGGAACACTCTTATGAAAAACCTTCCTAACAAAAACTAAAATCTGATATTCTGGCGTTCGTCTAAAAGCGGACGCCATTTTGTTGTCTGTTTTTACAGAAAAGGAGATTGATCAATGGAAGGTACAGATATTTGTCCGCATGGGGCCGTGTTTATATATTGCGAAACTTGCCAGGTTGAAAATAAAGACGTTCACCGAGAAGCCGCCAACAAATATGAACAAGAAGGGCAACAACAAAAATTATCTAAACCAGGTTTTTTAAACGATATCTTGATTCTCGCGCTGAATCGAAAGAACGTTTCGAAAACATATTCATAGCTTATTCTGGAGGTCCTTTAGGCACCATTCCTTTCGAAAGGGCTTGGTGGGTTCCTGTTTGGGCAATTGGAGACACTCCAGAATTGGCTATCAAGAAAATTAAAAAAGACGTCGTCAAAAATTTTCCAGAAGCCAATGCCATTCTTAACATAACGGTTCAACCATTTTCGGTTGTTTCTGGAGGTGGCGGTGGAGGCAGTGTTTATAACGGGTCTGGATCGCTTTCCGTTTCGCATGTGTCGTCGGCAACAAGATTTTATGTGTTTGGATTTCCTTCTATTTTAAAGGTGGAGTCTTGAAACCGTTTGTTCTTCAACTAACAATCTAGCCCCCGATAAGGGGGGCTAGATTCTTTCTTTATGACAACTCTCGTTCGACAGTTCTTGCGCTCAAAATAGATTCCTTCTGAAACTTCTTGGCTTCCTCCATAGTCGGCAACCTTCCGCAAACCAATAGCCATGAGGCCAAATCTTTTAATGACCAAGCCATTGGCAAATATCCAAGTATGTCTTCTCCAATACTTCCAAACGAATCGGCTATTTTCGTTATGCCGAAATGTGTAATGCCGTCAGATTTCAGTGGAATAAAATGATTGTAATAATGACTGGAGATAAAGTCCACCAGAATAGAAATTTCTCTTTCAGACAATGGTTTTGTTGAAGAAACCTCTTTTGTGTGACCAATAATGGCTGCAGCAAACAGAAAACTTTTTCCTGGAAGTTTGTCATTTTTGACAAGAGCCTCCAAAAACGGTTTGAATTTTTTTTGATCTTTCGACAAAAAAGGATTTTCGCAAGAAATATTTCCAAATATGGTTGAAAATTGAAATTTCCCCGTGTCTTCCCTAAGACATATTATTCCGAATTGCAGAACGTTTGGAAGATCTTTCAAGGTTCCGGTATAAAATCTGGCCAAAAGCCTTGTCGAGGTTTCTTGCGCATACACAAATGGATCGTCAAATCCAGGAACTTTCAGCTCCTGAAATTGTGAATCCGGTTTGGGTGGCAAGAAATAAGAATCGACACCAAAAATTTGGGTCTTTTTTGTCGAAGGGCAGATATTTTTGATTGAGGATTCCCACTCAAGTTCTTTCAACATTTCTCCCTCTAAAACCAAATTCGGTCTGGAGTTTCCTTGCTTCTCTCATAGTCGGAAGTCTTTTGCAAGTCCATATATAAAAGCTGTCGGAGTGGCTGTTCCGTCTGGCCCAACCGCATAGGCCCGTAATACCGGGAAGGCAAACTGGAACGGTTGTCTCAGAACGTTTCGTTTTGACGTGAAAACGGCCAGCTCAAAAAATTTCTCTTTGTGGCAAACCATAAATAAAAATTGCCCAAGTGTTGAACGAACAAGTTTGAGACGCCACATGTGTCCGTCTGCGTCCATGAAAGGGGAATCAAGTCCAGGAATAAGGTTTTTGTCGTCAAAAACACCATTGTCCACTCTGAGTTTTGACATTTTGACGTTTGTTCCAAAAACAAAAAAATCTTTCTGCGTCACCGTTCCCCCTTAAGTGACTTCTCTTTTGATTCTTTGTAAAAAGAACGAAGTATTTAATCTTTTCTCATTCCTTAACCTTTTACACACAAAAGGGGATCAGCACAGTCCAG
>ACXJ01012504.1_pt1 | contig 23404 bp, 23 predicted proteins | sample 870861 | NCBI WGS metagenome assembly ACXJ01 (sample SAMN02954270, study PRJNA29437) | mine drainage metagenome | biome: terrestrial; feature: Richmond mine; material: biofilm; isolation source: combined biofilm from UBA (pink subaerial biofilm) and UBA BS (thick... ... | reverse complement strand
CGTTGTTTAGTGTTTTGGTGGACTTGGAAAAAGTCAGCGTGTGAGGCGCGTAAGGGTTCTCTTGTTGCCCTTNNCACTGTTCAGCTCCCACCCGAGACTGGCGAGTTTGTCCAGAATTTTTGTTGTGTTTTCGAGCCGATATCTGTTCGACACCCATTCGGCTGGTCGTTCGTTTTTGATACTTTCAAACTGCTCGACCTCAACCATGGATAATGTTGTCATGATCGTCTCCTTTTTATTTTTTTTGTTTTTTTGTACGACGTACAATTATAAAACGTAATGTAAAAGATCGCAACCATTTATATGTTAAAATGGTGACATGGATATTTTAAGTGGACCCGTTCGGGCCAAAGACGGCAGAACTTTATTGTCTTCGCGATTGCAGGGCATTCCATACAAAAAACTTGCCTCCATTTTTTTAGAGAGGGAGTTGCCCTATTTTTTTCTGGACGCGGAAGGACACGGTACATTGTCCTCGACGACAGAATGCGTTCAGCCTTTAATCGGAGAGGTAGAGGCACGTCTAGAAGCGTTTGATTTTTGGGGCGAAAAAAAAGTTGATCCGGAAGAGACTGTTCTTCTTATGGCCACCATTTCAACGGGAAGAAGTTTCTGGCCTGACAACTTCTCCGACATTTTCGGGCCGGTGTTGCACGAAAAAGAAACGGCGCTCTTTATGCGACGCATGAAAGTTATTTTTTTGGGTCTGGAACACCGGCTGGCTCCATTCTTTGGAGGTGCGGTTTCATTCGTTGATCTTTATGCGTCATTCGCCGGATCGCTTCCGGTTGTCAAGCTTCTGGTTATGCCGATTGACGAAAAAGGCGATCTTGAGTTTGAAAAATATTTAACGAATAAAAAGAAAACGGAATTTTTCAGGTTGTGTGAAAAAACATTTTCGGACCTTGTTCCTCCATTAAAGGGACTGTCCGGACAAAGAAACGGAAATTAAAAGGAAATTTGCAACTAACAAGGAGCATTCATTGGCTGGCGATTTTGACATTCGGGACAGAAAACGCGGACTGACGGGATATCTGAATTATGTGGCGTTTGTGGAAGAAGGTGTCATTATGCAAAAGGACGGTGCATTTCTGGCCGGATTTTTGTATGTGGGTCCGGATCTGGACAGCGCCGTTGCGGAAGAAATTATCCGCCTGTCGAATGCCGTTAACAATGCGTTTACGGTTCTCGGAGACAATTACACGGTCCATGTCAATGCCATTCGGCGGGACGCGGCAGGATATCCGGAAGGAGGTTTTTTTCCTGACAGGACGACCTGGTTAATTGACCAGGAACGTCGCGAAATGGCCCAAGCCTCCGGTTCTCAGTTCGACAGCGTGTATGTAATTACCATTTCATGGCTGCCGCCGTCAGAGGCACAGGAGCGTGCCACAAACTGGCTGTTTGAAGAATCCGGCGAAAAAATGTCCGCAAACAAGCTTCTGGACACCCGGCTCGAAGACTTTGGAAACAAGCTGACCATGTTTGTGAACTTTCTGTCCGGAGCGGACGTCGCCGTTCGCCGAATGGCCTCTGCCGAATTGCTGACCTTCATTCACTCCTGCATTACCGGACTTCCGACGCCGATTCGTGTTCCACAGGGAATGCGTCCCTGGATCAACAGGTTCGTCAAAGAAGAGGACAATGAATTCATTCCGCCGCCTCTTTATGTGTTCCTGGATACGGTGTTGGGGTCACAGGATTTTATCGGCGGCTTCGACCCGCAGGTTGGAGATATGCACCTGGCCGTCGTTTCCATTACCGGGCTGCCGTCAGAAACGACGCCCGGAATGCTGGACGTACTGAACCGGCTTAACTGCGGCTATCGCTGGAGCACGCGGTTCATTTCCATGGGACAACAGGCCGCCGAAAAACAACTCTCGCTCATTACCCGTGGGTGGCTCAGGAAACAATACAGTCTTTTTACGGTCCTGAAAAATATGTTGTCCAAAAATCCGACGACACCTCCTCCCAAACCGGAAGTGGTGGAAAAACTGGCTCAACTCGAAGAGCTGAAAGCCCTGAATAATGACGGCCGAGTCCGGTTTGGTTTTTACAACACGGAAGTCATTTTGTATAACCAGAACAGAGACATGTTAAGAAAAGAAGTCAAGGAAATTCAGGCCGCCATGGGGTCTCTCGGGTTTGCGACAAGACTGGAAAAAGGAAATGCCGTTCGGGCTTTTTTTGGGTCTCTTCCGGAGACAGCTTTAATAATGTGAGAAGAGTCTTTTTTGCCTCCTCCAATCTGGTGGATTTGCTTCCCCTCACCTCCGTCTGGCCAGGGCATGCGTATAACAAGCATTTCGAGGCACCGGCCCTCATTCATACGGTTTCTTACAGTTCGACGCCGTTCCGGCTCAACCTGCACGTTGAAGACGTCGGTCACACGCTCGTGATCGGACCCACAGGTATGGGTAAATCGACATTGCTCATGCTGTTGGCGGCGCAGTTTTTCCGTTACAAGAACGCCAGGGTGTTCGTGTTTGACAAGGGATATTCGGCGATCAAATTGTGTCTGGCGGCGGCCGGGACACATTACGACATTTTGTCTCCCTATTCTCCTGACGTGCTGACATTGTGCCCGCTCAAGGATATCGGCAACAGTGCCGTAGACTTGGCATGGGGCGTCGAATTCATTTCTGATATCGTTCGTCTGCAGCAGGAAAAAACGACGATTGAATTTGGCCCGGAACAGATTCTGGCGATTCGGACCGCTCTGGAACAGCAAAAAGACACCCCGCATAAAAGCCTGACGGCGTTCTACAATCTTGTCCAGGACAACAACGTCAAAATGGCCATTCAGCCTTATTTGCGAAAAGAGGACGATTTCAATACTCCGGCTTTGCTGGACGCCGATTCTGACAATATTTCCGAAAACAGGTTTCTGACGTTTGAAATGGAACATTTGCTCAACATGGGAGACAAGCTCGTGATCCCGACACTCAATTACCTGTTCCGGACAATCGAAAAGCAGTTGTCAGGTCAGCCGAGTCTGATTATTCTGGACGAAGCCTGGCTGTTCCTGAAAAACCAGATCTTTTCCGAAAAGATTCAGGAATGGCTCAAGGTGCTGAGGAAGAAAAACGCTTCCGTTGTTTTTGCGACACAGTCGTTGACGGACGTGGAGGCCAGTCCGATCTCGGCCACCTTGTATGAAAGCTGCCCAACCAAGATTCTTCTGGCCAATCCGTATGCCAAAACAACGTCGATTGGTGTGTATCAGAAAATCGGGCTGAATGATACAGAAATCCAGAATCTGGCCGGTGCGCCACGGTACAGCTATTACTACACGTCGGTGAACGGACGAAGACTTTTTCACCTGAGATTGGGGCCGGTACAAATGGCGTTTTTGGCCGGGGCTGGACCGGACAATACTAAACAGGTATTGGAATTGTCGAGCAAACATGGGGAAACGTGGCCATATTATTTCTTGAAAGAAAAAGGATTGGAGTATGCGGCTGATATGTGGGTGAAAGCGGGGCAGTAATATTATATTTATTCCAAATAAGCCACGGGTCTCAGTCGAGACCCGTTTTTGTTAACCGATTGGAATCAGGCCAATAATTATAGGCCCGATTTGCTAACGCTGTAATTTTTCTTTTCCAGCACATTGTGTGAATCAAACAAAAGATCCACTGTTGTGTGTTTTTCTACCGTTTTTTTGGCCGATATGAAAATGTCAAAATTGGTTGTTCGTATTGCCGGAGATACTGCAAGATTCACAATGTCGGTTTCTGAAAATATGGGTGCCGACTCTCAAAAAGAAGCAAATACAGAATTAAATGATTTTTTGGCTGCTGGATCCGCAACTCGTTTGTCTCCAGTAGAAGGCATAACCAAGCCACATGCTGCACGTTTTTTAGTGACTACCAAAATATTCCCTGCAAACTCTTATCTAAAATTTTCGATCTCCTATTTTTTATTTTTTAAAATATTCTGAACAGAATTTATGGTTTTAAAAAATTGTGATACAATATTCTTGCTTAAAATTTTTTAGTTTTTAATATTTTTTGTTGCATAAAAATTGATATTTGCTTTTGTTGTTAGAGGTTAATATTATGTTATTTATGAAAAAAAAATATCTTGGAGAAATTGTGAAAAAAAACATATGTTTTTTATTTTTTTCTTTTGCAATTTTTATATTCTGCTCATTTTTTACTTTGAGCAAAGCATACGCTTGTTTTTTTGGTCCATGCCCAAACTCTGCTACTTCTCCAATAAGTATTACGAACACAGTTGAAAACACAATGACAAAAATTGCTGCTGTTCAGCAAGACCTTATGCTAGCCGAAGAATTTTACCAGTACATGAAATCTTTCGCATACATGAAAGCAAGCCCTGGACTGTTTGGGGCCGTCAGTTATATTGGGAATATGACGTCTGCAATGTCCAGCATGGGTCAACAAGGCCTTACTGGATTACAGCAAACGACAAACGCTTTTGGCATAAACGGAATGAGTCCTGAACAATATCAAAACGTTTCTGGAATGCTTGGTTTAACGGCCTCGACAGCGGGTTCTATATCCTCCATGTCTTCGACATTATCAATGTTAAATACACAAAATGGAGGAGTTGGTGGTCTTGCTATGATTAATGGAGCAAGTTTGGTCACTCAGGCCGCCTTAACTGGTGCACAGGCTTCTTTAAACATTTTGAACTATTATCACAACAAAGACGTCATGGCCAATATGCAAATGGTCATGAAATCTCAAGAACAACTTAATGAAATACTGGCAGAAAGTCCAACGTCTATTCCAATTCCTTGTCGAGATATGGCCCCTTATCAACAGGGTTCTACTAATGCCAATATGAATGTTCCCATGAGCGCTTGTGAAACAGTTTCACCTGGAACGCCGCTAAATATTCAAAGCGGAGACTTTCAGAACGGAACTTCTCAGGCTCTGACTTCGGCCGTTCAAAATTACACTATGCAACAAATGTCGGCGGCAGCGGCAATGGGGGCGCCCGCTTCTATGCCAAATGCTCCCACGACACCTCCAACGATTCCTACAAACATGTCTCCTCCTGGTATATTCGCAGGCTCGGCAGGCACAGCTGTTGCTCCATGAAAAAAATACTCATTGTTTTAATGATAATTGGATTTTTTTTTGTAGGAACAAGAAAAGCTTCGGCCCAAGTAGATTGCGCGGCCATTTTGGCTCAGGCTTCACAAATGGGTCCTCAAGGTATGGCCACAATCAAGGCTGCTTTTCCAGGTTGTTTCAACAATCAGGGATCCGGAGCAAAAGGTACAGGATCTGGTTCTGGTCTGGACGTTTTCGTCAAGGCCTTTGAAACGGCCTTTCAGACAATTGGTACATATCTAGGTGATATTGCATTCTCGATTGTTTTTGGAGCACTTGTTCTCAATGTGGCCGCGTTGGGAATGTCTATCGTTTCTTCTGACAGTGGCGGTCCGGCGTGGTCGACCGCAATCAGAGGTCTGGTTCTTTTGGGGCTTGATCTGGATTTTGTGTCACCTGGAAGTGTCGTAAACCTCAGTTCTATTGCAAGTGGCGTATACAATAGCGGCATTCAGGTTGGGCAAAAATTAATAGGCTATATCTATTCTCAAATTACAGTCACTCCTCCAGGAGCAAGCGCTTTCTATTCAAATGTTGCCAAAAGCATTCTTCCCCAAACGTTTTCGTTTGATCCTATTGCGGCATTCGACATGGGCCTCAAACTGGCAGAGTTGGACACAGCCGGCGTAATGGCCCATATTGTTAGTTCTTCTTCGGGCGGTCTCGTCAATGCAGCTATGGCCATTGCCAACGTTTTTTCTGGAGTCGGTCTGGTATACCTTCTTTTGGGTGTTCCTGCCGCCATGTTTATTGTTGGTACATTCTCTCTTTTGGCTGGAGAAATTTTTGCATTAATTGTTTTCAGTTATTGGACCATTGCTTCAATCGGATTGGTATATGCGTTTGAAGCTATTAAACGATTCACCGGAAAACCATTTAGCCTTTCAGTAAGTTATAGTCAAATATACCAAATTATTATCTGTCTGTTTGTTCGCGTTGTTGTTATGTATATGATCCTTGGTCTTGGATTTGCCGCTGTCGGTCCAGTCATTCTCGGAAGCGTAACGACTGTATCGAGTCCTTTCACATTCCTGATTGTTATAGGAATTACTTTTGTGTATATGCTTCTTGCGAAACAGGCTCCTGCATTTTACCAAATTTTTGGGTGCAACAATCTGTTGTCAAGTGCATTTGTTCCAATGGCAGCCGTTGGGCAGAGTCTATCCGAGTTGGCGGAGCTGTTGGTGGTGCCGTTGCCGGGCACAATGAAGCAAAAAGAACAGATATGCCTGTTGAGGGCGGCCATTATGGTAGGCATATGGCCAAAAGTATCATGAGTGGAGCAAGACAAGGTGCCAATTCGCGACAAAAGGATCCATTTCATGCCGGAAAAGAAGACCACGACAACCTTGCCGACGCTTTTAAAAAAGCCGAAGGGGGTCCTCCGAAATCTCCTGGCGGTAGACAACAACAATCCCAACAGAGAAAAAGGCGTTTTGGTCGACAAATCTGGTGCTCCTGTTACCAGCGCCAGTTTTTCACCCACTCCAAGCAATGTCCGCGAATCAATAAAATACGACGGTGGAGGTCAGTCACAAGGGTCACAACAATTCACACAAGGTTCGTTTCAGGGTCCTTCGTCTCCAGGTCCACAGCCGACACCCAACCAGCCGCAATCAGGTCCGTCTGGCGGCGGCAGTGTGGGAGGCCGGGGCGGCCGTGGTTCAGAGGACTCCGGTAATAGCGGAAGAATCATAACGCCATGAAAAATGCTTGAATCAATGAAAAGCTCCAATAAGATTCTGGAGTCCGAAGGACGATCCAACAGATTGAAAAAATGATAGTCATATAAATTTGTTATAATCTAATCAAATGCAATCTTGTTGCAAAACAATTTTCAATATCAACCGGAGACAAGTTTGGACACCAAACTTAAAACAGACATAAGAAACGCCGAAAAGGCCCGCAGTTATTTTATCGAAGGGAAGAAGGCCTGGAATGAACTTTATGGTGGAGCCATGGCCATGGCCAGATTCTGGAAATACCTGGCGCTTCTGATATCCATTTCCTGCATTATTTTGTCTGGAGGCGTCATTTGGTCGACCCGACAAAGTCATATCGTACCGTATGTTGTTGAAGTCAACAAGCTTGGGGCTGCCGTTCCCGTACGTCCGGCCGATCGTGAGTATGGTGTCACAAAAACGATCCTGACACACACAATCGCGGCCTTTATTCGAGAAGTTCGTGAAGTCATTGGAGATCCGCTGGCAGAAAAAGACGCTTTGGCAGACGTTTATTCACATTTGACACCTGGGTCGAATGCTTACGAAATGGTGACCAAATTTATCCAGGGCCGGAATCCATACAAGATCGGCAAGAAAATTTCTGTGACGGTCAAGATTACGGCCATTCTCTGGAAAAGTGATTCAACGGCGCTTGTTCAATGGAATGAGACGGCATGGTTTCTGGACGGAACCTCCAAACCTGTCGGCAATTACGAGGCGTACGTTCAGGTCAAAGTCGTTCCGCCAAAAACGCCGAACCAGAGCGGATTCGAGAACAATCCTCTCGGAATTTTTGTAGACAGACTTTCATGGACGAACCTGACAGAATAATAAAACAACAACAAAGGAAAAGGCATGTTTGCAATGAGGATTTTTAACTTTCTTCTGTTTTTGACGACGCTGGTTCTTCCGGGTACGGTTTTTGCTGACAGTCCAAAAACTTCGGCGGCTATCCAACAGAATCAGGAAACATATCGCGAAAACGGTACGGCCGGCGTTATTGTTCGTCCGACGATTATCCGGTATCCGTTTGGTGAAGGAACGCCAACCATTCAGTGTGCCGTCATGCAGGCCTGTGAGGTGTCGTTTTTGCCTGGAGACGTTCCTGTCAACCGGACGATCGGCGACCGGGAAGACTGGCCGACAGCCTGGTGGGTCGGCGTGACGCCGCAAGGTCCTGTTTACCATATGGTGTTCAAGCCGTACCGGACAGGAATCATGACCAATATCATTATTGGTATGAGCAATTCCCACAGTTACGATTTTTATGTCCAGAGCGTTCCCGCACAACAGCTAAGGGTTCATTTTTATTCTTTTTACGATCCGGGTTCGTGGGCGACACAGTTCAATTTTCCGCCTGTTCCGAATCCGTATCAGGCACAGGCGAGCGACCAGCAGAAGATTGCAGAACTAAAAAAAGAAGTCCAAAAAGCCAAACAAAACGCGCACCCACATGGCCTCTATATCGACCCCCGAGAAGTGGAGTCGTTATATCGAGTAAAAGGCCATGCCTCCTGGAAACCGGTGGCTGTATTTGACGACAAAGTCAGGGTTTTTATCCAGTTTCCGGCGAGTGTCGAGTCCGTATTCAGACCGGCCTTTTTCCAGGTGTCCAGAGACGGCAAGCTGTATACGGACATGGTCAAACGCGTGAGTTCGACCATGCTGGTCGTTCCGCATTTGTTCCGTCATGGGGCACTGGTTTGGGGAATTGGAGACGAACGAAAACGAATTGATATCTATCGTTTGCACAAACATAACAAAAAACATTGGTGGAATCCGTTCTAATACAACAAAAGGAAAATAAAAAATGGAAAACGTACAAGCTGGAGCTTTGGTTCCTTATCAGAAAATGCACTCGACATTGACATTGGTGGCCGTTTCCGCATTAACGTTTTTGCTCGGATTTTTGACAGCAACCGTGCTGGCTGTTGTTGTTTATATTCTCATGGGACATTCAACCAAAACGGCGTCCAATCATGGAGACAGGATCGTGTATTTGCAGCAATCGCCAATTGGCAAAAACGAAAGAACGTCGTCTTCAGACGCCAATCGCCCGACACAGGTGCCGTCACGTTATGAAACAAATGCTTCTGTGCCGGCAGCTCCATATCCGACAGGAAATATGAGTTCTGAAGATTCGTTTTCGGAACCAATCATGGGTGTGCCGAACGCTCCCTCAATGGTTCCTGAGACATATGTCTCCAGAAAGAAAAAGAAAAACCCGGCGGTTCAGAATTTGCATGATAATTCTGTGACTGTCCCGGATTATCAGCCAAATTCCATGGCCGTTCCTCCGGGTGTGACACTTTTGGATCAGAAATAATGGAAAGTATTACGGGTTCTCCGCCAAAAGCCGCTGGTTTATCGAAGAAGGCCATAATTGTTGGCGTCGGGATTCTTGCGGTTTTTGTCATGGCCATTTTGGTGGCGCTTCATAAAAAAGCGGAACAACAGCAGAATCCGTCTAAACATAAGGCCACAGTTACGTCGGCTCTGAACAGTGTCGTCTCCGGTGTCGCAGACCAGAACAAACCGCAGGAAGACAATTTGACGCAGGTTCAGAAAACTCCTGCCGTTCCGGAATTTGTTGAAAATATGAGTACAGCCAGAGGAGCAGATACCGGACAGGCACAACCGAAAGCGGTTGTTGAAGCGGAAAAGGAAGCACAAAAAGAAACGACAAAAGCGATCCATTCTTCGTTGCTCATGGAAGATCAGGCGCAGCTGAATACAAAAAATTCTAAAAGTGACGAAGAAAAAAAGAAGGAGGAACAGGACCGAGAGGAAAAAGCGACAGAAGCCGTTATGGCCACCATAGCCAAAACTGGCAACCAAAAACCGCCAAGCATGGAAGAAATACAGAAGGCCATTTCAGAATCTCTGAAACAAACGCCAATGCCAGCCATGCCACAAATGGCTTCTTCCGGAGGGGGTGGTGGGGGAGGCGGCGGTGTTATGCCAGGATACGGAATGGGAATGAACGGTATAGCCATGCCGACCATTTCGGCCACAAATCCGACCCCGGACAAACTGGCAGCAGAAGACAACAAATGGCTGAATTCTCAGGAAAAAGGTTCTGAAAAACCTGGAATTTTGAAGACCAAAATGTATGAACCTGGAACAAATTACTTTCTTTCTGCGGGAGACATTATTCCGGCTGTTCTGACAAGAGAAATCAAGACCTCTTCTCCAGGAACGGCGGAAGCCATTGTATCTCACGACGTTTACAATGACGCGCCAGGTCATGAAAACGAAATTCTGATACCCAGCAAATAGCACCATGGTCGGCACCTACAATTCTGCCGTCAATTTTGGCCAAACAAGGGTCCAGATTGTCTGGAAAGAAATACATTTGCCGGACGGACGGATTATTCCGATTAACGGAGAAGGCGCAGACATGTCTGGAGCCAATGGTCTTCACGACGAGGTGAACAACCATTACATGAAAATGTTGGGTGCCGTTGCCATTATGTCGTTGTTTGACGTCGGTCCCCTGCTGGCAACTCCTCCTTCGACAACCTCTCAGCTTTCTGGTGGTGCGGTGAGCTCCATGTATGGAGAGAGCCTTGGCATGAATGCGTCGGAATTCGGCATGCAGTATGCCTCGAACGTCATGAACATTTCTCCGACACTGACGATTCGTCCGTCTTATCCGTTTAACGTTGTTTTGCCGAAAACGGTTGTTTTCAACACCTATTATTCGTTGATCGGTGACAAAAAATGATACGATTATTTATCATAAGTTTTATTGGCGGATTGTTTTTTTTCTTTTCGGAAGCGGCTATAGCCGCCGCACCTCCGGGTCAGAACGTCCTGAAAAATATTCACGGCTGTGTAGACAACGTGGCTTCGTGCACGAACGAATCAGCCGTCAAAAACGCCTGGAGTCAGGCCATGCAGGAGGCGTCGACAGTTGTCCAGAATATGTATCGTTTTCTTTATGATATATTTTTAGGAACAAGTCTTCCGACGCCGCCGTCTATTCCGGCAACCGGCCCGATCAAACAGGCCACAACGCCGAATCCTCTGGTGACGCCCATGCGGGTAACGCCTGACGCGCCAGGCAAATAACAATAGCTTTAAGGAGAACGATCAATGAAATTCGACGCAATGAAATTCGCGACCCGGAGGGGAGCAATGGAAAATCTTTTAGAATTTACAAAAAACTTTTACAAGAAAATGAAGGCGAAAAAACTTCACGGGTTCACCCTGGTCGAAATCATGGTGACGCTCTTGATTATCGGTATTTTGACGGCCATTTTCCTTCGGTCAACAACTTCGTCCGTGTCCAGCGCGAAAACAACCGCTGTTGTTCAGGACGTGACAACCCTTATGGGTGTGGCCCATGCTTATGCCGGAAATACAGCAGGACAACTTGGTGGGACCTATCTTGGACTCAGCTCCGTGGTTTCTGGCGGTTATACCAGCGCTCCTTCCCTGTTGCCGAAGAGCTATACGACGTCCGGAATGCAGAATGCGTTCGGAGGTTTCGGATTGTTATCTACCGCTTCCAATCCGTATCAGTATCAGATAACAGAAACCGGAATCCCGGTTGACGCCTGTACGGAAATTATGGCAAAGCTCAGTTCTTTGTCCGTAACGGCAACGTGTAATGGCGGTTCGCTGGTTGTGATCGGTCAATAAACATGTTGTGCGCAAAACGGACCTATAAGGCAGGAATTGAATCATGAACCTGATTGCGATTGTTATTGGCCTTTTTATTACGGGAATTTTGACCTTTTATGAACTGCGCGGCGATACGGCCACGCTGAACCAGGCCAATCTGACTGCACTGGAGGCCAGCATTCAATCGCTTCAGCAGGCCAGCATACAGTATGCGAACATTAACGGTTCTTATGCGGGGTTGTCGTGCCCAAGTTTACAGGCGGACAATTTGTGGAGTACGAATACTGCCGGTTGTTCCGGTAATGGAATAACAACACGATTTTCGGCGGCCGGTATTACGGTGACACCAGCACCTGTAAACAATAATGCCAATTTTGAAATCGTCATTAGTGGCAATGGCGTTGTTGGTGGTGCCATGACCTCGGACGCATACACAATGTTGTGGGAACACTTTGCTTCAGGAACGGACAGCGTGACTGGTTGTACTTCTGGTGTGTCCGGAAGCAGTGTGACATTATGTTATTAAAAACAAAACGAATAATCGCGGGAGACAACAATTGAACGATTTTATTTTTCTTGAAGACATACTGACAAAACCGGAATTCGGTAATATCGTGACTGACGTGCACACAATTGGAAAACAAGTGGCCGTACAGACAACAAAAGGATTACAAATCATTTCTGGATATGAAGTGTCTGATACGCTTGGCCACAAAATCCTGGAAGAACGTGGATTGGACTCTTCCGACACGGTGGCCGGCAGGAGAATCAGGGTTCACGTTTCCCGGCTTGGTGGTGAAAAGTGCGATTTGTCCATACGTGTTTTTCCGCAAAGTATCAGAACGCTGGAAGAGTGTGACGCGCCTGAAGACATTGTGAATCTGACGGGTGTCCGTGCCGGGCTGATCGTTGTGGGAGGACATACCGGAAGCCGAAAGACAACGCTCGTCGGTGGCATGATCGACAAGATCAATACAGACCGCGACGCCGTGATTATCACGGTCGAGGACCCGGTTGAAATCATTCATTCTCCAAAACGGGGAATCGTCAGGCACAAGGAAATTTCGAAAACGCTCTCATGGAGCGACGCCTTGAGGGATTTGTATCGGGAAAACGCCGACGTTCTCGTCATTGGAGAAACGCGCGATTACGAAGCTATTAACGCCGCATTGGATTTGGCTTTGTCTGGAAAACTGGTAATCACAACCATACATGCTTCGTGTGTAGAAGACGCGATTCGGCAGTTTATTGGAAGAGCTCCTGCGGAGAAAGCTGAAATTGTGGCGAATAACCTGGCAGACGCTATTACGGCCGTTATTGTTCAAAGAATTACACTTTTTAGAAGTTTTCAACGGGAATATATGATTTTCTCCAAAGAAGACCGGCAATTGATTCGTGATATCAAACGTGTTCGTGAAATTGGTCCCAATCTGGATAATAAGAGCCGACAGAACAAACCCGGATACAAGGTTTTTCCGGCCGAAAACGAAACGACAACAAAAAAATAATTTTTGTCTAGCAGGAGCAAACAGTGTTTGTATATGACAGGATAACAAAAACAAAATTGGCGGTTCCAGGGAACTACGAATGGGATTTGCTGCTTGACCCGGCAGAAGTCAAATTTATGGCCAATGTTAGTGATACGTCTGTCATTACAGCCAATGGCTGGACCGTTCTTCCACTCAAGAAAAAACGTGTCGGCTATTGGTATGCCGAAAAAGATCTTTCAGAAAATTCTGACGCCCATGCCGTTCGTCTTGTTCCGGCATTTTGCGACCAGTCTCTGGTACATATTCGGGACGGAGAGGCGATTGCGTATCCCATTCCGCTCTATTCTGGTGGCGTATGGGTCAAGACGCTTTTTGTTCTGGCGTCCTCCGATTTTGTGACAGCTGAATTTCATGAAACACACTTGTTGGAAGACACGGCCAGTCTGACGGAAGTTCTTCTTTCGGCACTGACGCACGAAGGCTCAACGGTTGAGACATTGTCGTGGGTTCAGGACGAAAGAAACCATATTGTCCCCTTCCCCGATAACGTCAAGACATATGCCGGAGACATGCTTGAGAAACTGTTGAAGAACGTTTCTATTAAATTGCATGTTTTAACCGAGAATGAACAACTTGAACTGACGCTGAGAAAAAGGAAGAACATGATTACGGCTGGCGTTGGAGTTTTGGTCATGTTTCTGATTCTGGTTGCCTCCAATGTGATTAAATCAAGGGAGAAGGCGAAAGAAGCACAACTTCTATTAAAAGAACAAGGGTTTCAGACAGCCTTGGCGTTACAGTCCAGAGAAGAACAGGTTTACGATCTTCTGGCTCACGCTATGAACAAACAGCCAAATTACACATATGCGATCAATAAAATTTATAGCGGAACGAATACTTTGATTCACCGTACAATCGTACTTAAGTTAAAATCAAAGGGAAAGAAAGTTTCTCTTTTTTATGTTGTAAAGGGAACGACATTTGTTCGGTTGGCAGATATTCGGCCAGAATTAAAAAGGGATATGGCCAATGTCGGCGTTGAAATGGACGGATCGCCGGTGATTATTCCGGAGAGGAATTTGGTGCCGCAAGTATTAGTCAGCGGACATTTTGATCTGGCAGAAGAAAACAAAAACTGAGAAACGGGAGCATTCTGTGAAATTCAATTTTTTCAAAAAGAAAACAAACGTATCGGGATCTCCAAAAGAACAGGCAGCAGAATCTTCCGAACAAGCGACAACAATTCCCAAACCGGAGAAAAACAACAATCGTTTTTCTCTTCGAAATGCGGCCATTACCATGACCCCATTGACATTGGCTGCCATTGTTTTTGGAACGGTGTTGAGCGTTTTTGTTGTCCATTCTATTGTTTCCGCATGGAAGGCACACAAAGAATACGAAGCCAGGTACAACGCTTTTCACCCGAATGGTCCCATAATACACAAAAGGTTTAACAAGCTTCCGGGTATCGTCGATTCTGAAGAAAAAGTGTATCTGGCACTGGCCAAATTGTCAGAGCTGGCGCCAATTCAGTTTACCGGAGAACAGATAAAAAGCAACACCTTTAAAAAACTGGCACAGAAAGTCACCGTTGCTCACGATTTGTACGTGGCTAAAATAAAGGCTGTGATTTCGGCTCCAATTTCCACGGACCTTTTTTTGCTTCCCTTTATACAACAAGATCTGCAAAAAAATCACGCGGTACTCACTCAGGTTTTGTATACTAAAGGAGGGGGGCATGGAAATAACAGCATGCCGAGAATGATCCTTTATGCTGACGTTTACGGTTCGAGTCCTCAGTCAAGGAACCCGGCAGAGGAAGGTGTGGCACGCGAAAATGGGTTTAACAACTATGTCAAAAAATTCTAAGGGCATGATAAAAATGAATCGAAGATTAAAATTATTTGTCCAGACGGCATTTGTTTTTTGCTCCGTTCATGGAGTCTCTATTGCTTCTCCTGTTCCGGACTTTATGGCTTCGCCGACAGCGCCAAAAGTTCCGGCGACTTCTGTCCCGGTACAAGTGCCGTCTACAGATCAACAGGCACAAAAGCCTTCGGCTGCCGATCTGTCAGGGATCCCTGACATTAATATGTCGGGCGGTGGATTGATTCCTGGGGCGCCTGCCGGAACAGAGACCAAAATGGACAATACGGGGTCCGTCGAAGAATTCCATGGTCCGACAAAAACAGACACAAAATTTCTGGACGATCTGATTCGCTTACGGGAAAGGGTTATTCTCGATACTTTGAAACAACGGGCTTCGAATATCGAAAAAACATTGTCTTCTTTTGAAGCCTTGCCTCCGAATCTTATGGGTCGAAAACCGGTTGTAAAGAAAAAAGTGGTAAAAGCAACAAAACCAGCAGCACAACCTGTAAAAGTTCTTGGAATTCATGAGGATCGGGCATTTGTCAGTTTCGAGGGGCACACGAAATGGATCCCTGTCGGTGGTACCGTTGGTCCTTATATTCTAAAATCAGTAGCGGACAAAGAAGCTCTTTTTGGCGATAAAAAAGGTCGTGTGATAAAAGTGGCAAAAGCGGCCAGAGTGATTCCGAGGCCAAGTATTGTTGTCCAGTCTGTTGATAACCAGACGGCAACCATTAAATATAATGGGGCAACATATACGGTTACTTTGGCGTCTCCCGTCGGAACGGATTTGACAGTTACAGCCTTGTCAAACACGGACTTTACAGTCACGGACGCACATGGAAGAGCATTTACCTATCCTGTTCCACAAAAGGCCGTTGCTCCCAATCCTGGTCAGGGGCCATTCGGGTATCAACCGCCGCCACCACCTCCAGGATTTGGACAACAGGGTGGTCAGCCCAATGCGACGTCGGCAGAAGACAACAGTTATTAAAGAAATCCCGTTTGATTTTGCGGGTTAAAAAACAAAAAGATTCTGGAGGCTTGAATGTTTTTACTGAATAAAAAAGGGAATGGTTTGAATACAACGACGAAGAAAACATGGAAAACGATATTTGTTACGGGACTGTTGTGTGTTTCGGCATGTACCTCTCAGGTGGCGCCGCCAAAAGACAAACTTGGCCAAAACCTCCATTTGCCGACAATCAAGCCGATTGTCCATAAATTTGGAAAACCGGCCGTTGCAAAATTCATGTTTCCCTCAACGGACGATATGCCTTCACGGCGTGTTTATCTGGAAGACAAATTCCCCTGGTTAAAAAACCCTGTGACGGAATACAGCCTTTCCAGCGTGGCCTTACAGGACGCCATTTCCGGCATTTTGCCTCCGAACGTCAAATTGTATTGGGGCGACGTGGATCGAGAAAAGGTCATTTCGTTCAGTTTTTCGGACGGGGATCTGTACACCATGCTTCGAAGTATCACCCGCGTGGCACATACGTCTTTTGACGTTGTCGCCCACAATGGTGAAATCGGCGTTATTATCACGACACACGAAGCTTTTACGGCCTCCATTCCGGCTCCCGACGTGAGCAACCAGTATACCGGCCTGAACGGTAACATGTTGTCGGCATTGGGGTCCATGGGAGGCGGACTTGGTGGTGGTCTGGGTGGTTTCGGTGGCGGACTTGGTGGTGGAATTGGCGGTTTCGGTGGCGGCATGGGTGGCTATGGCGGCATGGGTGGCCTCGGGTCCATTGGGAAGACCATCCCCGGAAGGTGGTTTCCGAATTGGCGGTTTCGGTGGCGTGGGGGGTGGCACTCAGTCCTCTGCCGGTCTTCTTATGGTTACCTCTTCTTCCGGTATGCAGACGTTTTGGCAGGATTTCGTCAACGTTCTGAACGGTCTGGCTTCCGGCGCTTGTTCGGCTCCGACAGCAACGGCTGTTAGTATGTCTGGCAGCATTCCTGGAATGGGTGGTGGCCTTATGGGTGGAACAACCGGAGGCTCTCCGACTGCCGGTGCTGCCGGAGGCGTTCCTCCAGGCGCCTATGGTTCTCCATATGGAACCTCTTCTCCCGGCGGATTCAGTTTTGCTCCCGGATCTGGTGGGCCAGGAGGTGCGGTGAGAGGACTCGGTGGCGCTCTTGGTGCCGGGCTTCCTCCTGGCGTCGGTGGAATGCTTCCCGGCGGCACCCCTCTTCTTGGAGCCGCTGCCGGTTTACCGCAAGGTGTTCTCGACCAGTCTTCAACTCACTGGAATTTTTGTGGTCACGTTCGCGTGTCTCCGGATAGTGGTTTGGGATACGTTTTTGCGTGGGACGGGACAAAAAATATTTTCTATATCAAGCAATATGTTGAAAAAATCAAACACATGCTGCGTCGTCAGGTCTTCCTGAAAGTTGACATTGCGGAGATCGATCTGGAAAAGAAAAGTCAGTATGGTATCAACTGGTCGAACATGTTTTCTAATGTGGCACATTTGGCGGGAGGCACATTGTCTCTTCCGTTTGAATCTCCAAGCGGATCATTGGCAGGATTATCACAGGGCACAAACTCCGCCAGTTCGTACAGCATGGGCGTTATTTCCGGTGCGAGCAACAGTGCCGTTCTTCAGGCACTGGAGAGCATTACAAACATACATTTGGTTTCACAGCCTCGTATTACGACTGTTTCCGGGCCTTCTGTCACTATTAATACGACAAAGAATATTCCGTATCTGGCCATGGAAATGCCGTTTTTTGCTGGTGGTTTGTCTTCTGCAACGTCCGTGTTGCCACAGATCGGATACGTCCCGACAGGTGTCTCGCTTGTGTTGACACCAATCATTCATGAGAAAAAAGACAGGATCACGCTTTATGTTGCTCCGACATTGAACGTTCTTGAGAGTATTCAGAACATACAGACGTCTGGAGCCGGGAGTGGAAGTGGTGGTGGAACGCTGACGATACAGGCCCCTGTTGTCGACAGCCGTTCCTTGTCAAGCGTTATTAATGTGAACAGCAATTCCACGATTATTTTTGGCGGACTGATTTCGAACAATAAGACTCGGCAACAATGGAAGCTTCCAGTCCTTGGCGACTGGTTCCCGGCGTTGTTTTCCGGATACAACAACAAAAACAAGGTCACGGAACTGGTGTTTCTGATTACGCCCGTTGTCATGGACGAAAACGACAACCGTCCGATTCAGCGTTATCAGCCTTCAACAAAGGCCCTGGTTAACGGTCATTCTGACAGTATTTTCATGAGACAGTCTCCTCAGCCGTCTCTTCATGTACCGACCTTGCAGTAAGGCTTTTTTAAGGAACAATAAAACGAGGGGGCCTTATGGTCCCCTCTTTTTTTAAATCGACCGGAGATATGAATGTCACCAAAAATGGAATGGGACGACAAGGAAGAATCGGAAGGTTCTGAAACAAGAACGGAGAACAGGGAAAGTTTTGCGCGCATTTCTGTCAAAAAAAAATCCGTAGCGGAAAAAGACCAGCCGGAAAAAGTTGTTGGCATTTCGTCAGAAAAAATAACTGTTTCTTCCGAAGAAACCACAACGAATCAAAACGAAGCCGCAAAAATCTCGGTCAATGGAATTCGCGACCCGGAGGGAAGCAATGAAATTCGCGAGGACAACGTCCGAAGCAATGAAATTCGCAAGGAGTTGATAGAAGACGCTTACGAACAGTCTTCATTTAGTCAACATGGAAAAAGCTTCCATGCCGTTTTTGCAGACGTTTTGTCAAAAGAGGAACTGGCTTTCCTCGAAACAGAAGCAAAAGCCACTTCAAATACGTTAAGGGTCGAAGACCTGATTGTCAGAAAACGGTTGTTACCGCCTGACGTTTTATTGGACAAACTGGCGGATTTTTTCAAAAAAGAAGTCAAGGGCGTCATTAAAGATTTAACGGCAGACAAAATAGATCAAGGCGTTTTTAAAAAAAACATGGCTCTTTTTATTGTTGACAATATTGCGCCACTCAAAAATGGCGCATTTGCCATTTCGGCTCCAAGATTTCATAAACAAATAGAACGTAAATTATATGAAATTGGGATAACAAAACCTGAACTGTGGCTTGCCGAAGCTAGAAAAATTTCCAAAGCGCTTCGAACAACGGCTTCTTCTATTCGTTCGACTCCAGAAGAGTTGTTTAACAAGATTAAAAAATATTGTGAGGAGATCCAATATGCAAAAGCGGCTCATGAAATTATTCATTATGCCTTTCAGGTTTTTGCCTCAGACCTTCACCTGGAACGCAGGGAAACCCATGGAGTTTTGCGCTTGCGCGTTGACGGCGTCATGGAAGACACAACGGCTTTGTCCATTAATGTCTATGAACGCGTTGTCGGTGCTATTTATCAGTTGACACAAACACAGCAGCCGAATATTCAGGAATCCGGAGACGGCGCTTTTGATATGCCCACGTTGCCTCTGCAATTGCGCGTGTCTTTTTATCCGTCCCTGTATGGTGCCCATAATGTTGTTATGCGTTTGCTTCCGAAGACTCAGGAAACACCAACCGGAGACGATCTCGGATACAAACCGGAGGTCTGGAAACATATTGTCGATACGGCCTCCAATGCGACTTCCGGGCTGATTCTGTATGCAGGGCCAACCGGCAGCGGAAAATCCAGCAGCCTTTTTGCTCTTTTATCAACAGTTGACACCAAAGGCAAAAAACTTCTGGAAGTGGCCGACCCTATTGAATACCAGCACATGCTCGGCGTACAGGCCCAATTGGCAGAGACGGAAAAACTGAAATGGCGATATGCGGACGCCTTGCGTTCGGCATTGCGTCATGACCCGGATCTGTTGCTTGTCGGAGAAATCCGGGACGAGGAGAGCGCCAAAATTGCTCTGGACGCAGCCAGAACGGGTCATTTGATTTTCTCAACCGTTCATGCTGAGACAACATGGGAAGTATTCGACCGGTTGCAGGATTTGGGACTTGATATTAAATATCTCCTGTCCGCCACCAAAATGATTGTGGCACAGAGGCTTCTCAGAAGGATCTGCAAGGCCTGTTTTGGCAATGGTTGTCATACGTGTCGTGGAACAGGATATGCCGGACGGTTTGCCATTGCCGAGGTTTTGACGTTGACGGACGCACTCAGGGAACAATTGGCAGGAAAACTTCCACCGACACGTGTCAGACAGGAATCTTTGGCTTTTGAGCATGTTCCGTATTATATGACATTACAAATGGCCGCCAAGGAAGCCATAGACAACAAATTGACGACATTGGCCGAAGCAGAACGTGTGCTCGGTAAATTTCACGACATTGAGCCAAAGGTTTAACGCGGAGGAATACGGTGACAAAAGTTTATAGGGCAATACTGACAAACGGCCAATCGAGATTGCTTTATGCGATAAATGCGGCAGAAGCCTTGCGCAGTGTCGGTTCTCACACAAAAGTCAAATCAATTAAACTGGATATTTTTTCTACATTGTCTTCCAATTATGGATCGGCCAAAATTTTTATGTCCATGAAGGAGGCTCAAGCATTTGCTGAACAAATGGCTCTCTTCTTACCTGTCATGCCGGATTTTCAGACGGCGGCGAAAATGTCCATGTCCAGAATGTCGGATAAAAAAGCCTCTCAAAGACGATTGCTGATTATACAAAAACAGCTGGATTCTGGAGCCAGACAAGCCGAAGCTGTTGAGGCGGCAGGTTTTCCAAAAGAATTTATCTCGATTCTGAAAATCGCAGAAGACAACTCTTCTCTTCCGGAAGCGTTTGCCAAAATCAGTGTCGTTTTGCAGGAACGACAAGAATTGACTCGAACAATGGGTCACGCTTTGGTAACTCCAGCTCTTACATTGATTGTTTTGGTCGTATCTTTTGTTTTCATGCTTCTGGATCTGTATCCGCGATTGACGGATCTGTTTCAACAAGCGTCTTTTGGCGTTCCTAAAAAACAACAGGCCCTGCCCTTACAGATCGATATGTATCTGACAAAAAACCGATATACGATTGTTGCTGTTGTTTTGGGACTTTTCGGATTTTTTATTTTGTCGTTGTTTTATGACCAGACACGGAAGTTGTATACGGTCTGGCTGTTTAAAATTCCATTTTTCAGGGATCTGGTGTTGACCTGGCGTGTCTCAAAATTCTGTATGGCTATTGAAATGCCGTTAACCTCAGCCCTGACGACACTGGATAGTCTCGAGAAAGTTGTCGAAACCGCCAGTCTGGCAGAAAGAAAGATCTATCTTCGACTCCGGAGCGACGTAGAATCCGGAAAAACGCTGAAGGACGCATTACAGGGGTCTGGCTATTTTCCCATGGACTTTGTCCAGTGGATCGGCAGTATCGAAAAGTCCGGTGGATTGACGGTTGAAATTTCGCGTGTCCGTGAGACGTACGAAAAAATTCTGAGACACAAGTTCGAAACACTTAAAACTGTGATCGGGCCATTCATGATTATCTTTGCCGGAGGCGCTGTTTTGGTCATGGCAGCCGCCCTGTATGCGCCGATCCTGTCACTAGTCCAGAGTTTCATGTCTCAGTCACCATAAGGATTAAAAATGCGACGATTTCTTGTTTTTCCGTTAGCTCTTTGTCTGTTTGCGATCTGGTATGCGGTCAATCCGTTTTTTTGGCCGTCACGATTGCCGCTTCGGTATTCGGACGGGTCGATTGTTACACCTGGGGCGGTTCAATGGTTGGTATGGTTCTTCGATAGGTCTTCTCAGGGAACAGCCTTCAGAAATTTCATATTTAAATTCCACCCTGGACTGGCAATTCATTACATGGTGGCGTTTTTGGTGTCTCATGCCATTCCAGGTCTTTTTCTCGGGTATCAGAGAGCCAAATATACGGAGAAGATTCGGTCTGGCGTTCCTGTATTATCCTGGACGTTCTGGACAAGGCTCTCTTTTTGGCTGAAGGGAAAAAGGTCTTCTGGCGTGCTGTTCACGCCCGTTCAGCGCGTCCCAAAAAACGTTGAGTCGAAACATTTGCTGTTGCTTGGAGGTTCCGGTTCCGGAAAAACACAAACGATCGTGTCCCTCCTGCAGGACATTTTCAAACGCAGACCGGAAGACAAAGTGATTGTCTTTGACGTCAAGGGCGATTACACCTCATGGTTTTGTGATCCGGACAAGTCGGTTTTTCTGTCTCCGGGAGACGGAAGAACACCGGAATGGTGTATCGGCCGGGACATACAAAAAAATGCCATGGACCCCGTTTTAAACGCTTTGATTCTGGAAGACGGGACACAGGACCCGGTTTGGCCACTCTCTGCCAAGGCGGCTCTTCGGGCCGTATTAACATGGCTTTTGGAAAAAGATTTGGCTTTTACCCTGTCGGATTTACAGGCCGCCCTTAACCCGGAAACGATTCGCCTGGCAGTTCAAAAGTACGATTCAAACTTGTACGACACGCTGAAGGACGAAACTTCTGAAATGTCCAGAAGCGTTCTTTTTACGCTAAACAGTATGGTCCAGGGTGTCGGCAATTTGTCCGGACCGAACAGCAAATTCAGCGTCAAGGATTTTTTGTTGTGGTCAAACAAAACAAGGCTTTTTCTCAAAAGACCGCCAGGCGGAGAGGACGGATTCTCCCTGTCCGCACGGCTTCTGGTGGCCTGTGCCCTGGCACACGTCATGAGTTTGCCGGACGATCCGAACCGGAGAATCTGGTTGATTCTGGACGAACTGGCCATTCTGCGGTCTTTTCCGTTAGTACTGGAAGCGGTTGAACGAGGCCGTTCGAAGGGGTTATGTGTGGTGGCCGGCGTGCAGGATTGGGGTAGCATGGAGAAATATTACGACAAGACGGCTCGGTCTTTGTATACGTCTTTTGCCAGCAAGGTGTTTCTGGCCATGAAGGATCCGGTCTCGGCAGAATATTACTCTAAAGGCATGGGAGAAATCCTGGTGGACAGGGTGAATGTGACGCCGAACCGGGATTCGGTGTTCTCCTTGAAACCGGCCATAACAACACAGATTGTGACAGAGAAGCGTCCCGTCGTGTCCGCCAGCGACCTGTTGAATATCCCACCTCCGTCAAAGATTATTCACGGATATAGCCAAATCGAGGGGTATCCGTTATCAAAAATTGCTTTTCGGATTAATCCGGCGCAACCGGTGTGGCCGATATCTGTCGAGTCTTACGGAAAGAAAAAGTCGAGTTCCGGAGCCGAAAAGACAAAAACAAACAAAAAATTCGTGTTCGTAAAACAGACTCGTAAGGAGGAAGTAGACACACAAGATCAAGAGGTCAAAAAAGAGGAAAGGACGGAAGACGTTCAGAAAGACATGAAGGACTATACCAAAATGACTGTCTCCGAACGGTTTCACCCTGGCCACGAAACAGTGAAAAAACACGGAGAAGGTATGGAAGAAGTCGTCAAGGAAGCCGGAAAAGTGGCTGTAACAATCCTTGCCGGTGTTCCACCCGTTCTGGATATTACGGAAGAAGCCATGACACTGACGAAAGAAGAGGTCCGGAAAATGGAAAAGGAAAAATCTATTCACAAAAAGTGAGATTGAACGGTTGCAAAAAATGAACAACTTTTTTTATCGACTTTTTGACAAGCTGAAATTTTATGTTAGAATACAAACAAATTATTTCTTTCATGCCAAAGCAACCGCGGGGATCCT
>ACXJ01011399.1_pt1 | contig 23740 bp, 25 predicted proteins | sample 870861 | NCBI WGS metagenome assembly ACXJ01 (sample SAMN02954270, study PRJNA29437) | mine drainage metagenome | biome: terrestrial; feature: Richmond mine; material: biofilm; isolation source: combined biofilm from UBA (pink subaerial biofilm) and UBA BS (thick... ... | reverse complement strand
GATAGGTGCGTGTGTTGCCGTGGAACTTTTCCGGGTTGTCGAGCCCCAGGCGGAAGTAGTAGGCCATCTCGCGGTTGAGCGGATAGACGGCGCCCCGGGAATCGAGCCCCATTCCCCTCTTGTCGGGGGCGTTGGCCACCATGGCCAGGGCGGCCACCTCGGGCTCCTTGTCCAGCGAGAGAACCAGATCGAACCGCTCCACATGAAGGCGGAAGAGGGTCTGGGGCGAAAGGGTCCAGATCCTGTCGACCAGGGAGGACGGAACGAGGGGAAGGGCTCCCGGGGCGGTGATCCAGGTGATATGGGAGTGGGGATGGGCCCGACGGATTCCCCCCAGGAGGATGGTGGTGCGGAGCACGTCTCCCAGGGCGCCGGTCTTGAGCACCAGGATCCGGAAGCCCTGGGGGGAATATTCGGGGCAGCCCTCGCAGGTCCGGGCAAAACGGCAGGGACGGTCTCCGATGTAATGGCGGCAGTCGAGGGCCACCGGGAAGCTCCCCTCCCCGGCCTCCCGGCTGAAGTCGCGCCAGTTTTCGGGGAGGGAGGAGTCTCTGCCGTCCTTTGAGAGCCTTTCCGTCACGAATGTCCTTTCTTCGGGGGCGGAGTCCGGAAGGGAATCCGGTGGAGTCCGATGAGCCAGTCCACGTAGAAGATGCGGGCCGGATGTCCTCGTCTCATGATCACAAAAGGTTTCAGGGGGATCACCCGTTCGAAGGTTCCGGGCGGATAAAATTTCCGCGGATCGACCCGGTACTTGTCGGTCGAGACGAAGAGTCCGTTTTCGCCGACAAAGCGGGAAGGATCGGTCCAGAAGTCGAAGCCGGTGATCTCATGGGACAGACATATTGTATGGTAAGGCTGGCCCAGATAAAAGGCCAGAAGGTCCGCCGTATTGAAGTGTTCGGCAGCGAAGAAAAAGTGGGGAGTGACCAGATCCGGATGGCGCGCCATTTCCTTTCGGACCTCCCCGGCCAGCCTGCGAAATCCGAAGAGGTCGTTGGTGATGTCGACCCAGAGGGGGACGGAGGGCGGAAGAACCAGCGGCCGGAAGAAGAGCTGAAGGGTCGTCAGGAGGGCCAGGATGGCGCCAAGCAGAACGCCCCCCAGGGTCCAGGAAGCCAGTCGCCCTCGGCCCGGCATGACCCAGAGAAGGGCCAAAAGCGGCAGGGCGGTGAGATAGCCCATCGCCGGCCAGTGGGGGAGGATCGGATGGAGCAGGCCGATGGCATTGAAAAAGAGGAGCGGAACCAGGGAGAAGATCCATAAAAGCCTCAGTGTGACCGGTTCCGTCCCGTCCGGTGCCGGGGCGGGGAGCTTCCGGAAGGACCAGAGGGCATAGAGGAGGAGCACAAAGAGAATCGGAGAGACGTAGCCCAGCTGTCCGAAGACCATCTGGTAGAAGGGAACCCAGGAAAAGTGCCAGGAGAAGGAGCCGAGCCCGTGGTTTCCCTGGAAGGCGAAGGAGGCCCATCCGTGGGTGGCGTTCCAGTAGAAAAGGGGAGTGGCCACCGCAAGGCCCGCTCCCAGGGCCAGATAGGGCGCCGGAGAGAGAAGAAGGAATCGATGGCGCCTCGAGGTGGCGAGAAAGAGGAAGGTTCCGGCCGCCAGAAGCACTCCGTTGTATTTCGAGAGAAGGGCCAGCCCGAAGGAGGCGCCCAGAAGAAGCCACCCTCCGAAACGGGAGCTCGTCCCGAGGTTCTCGTAGCGGGAGAAGAGAATGGTGGCCACAAGAAGGTGGAGGAGCCAGAAGACCGAGAGCGGGGCATCGGGAAGCATCAGCATGGAGCCCAGATAGCCAAACAGCGGCACGGCGTTGATGAGAAGGAGGCTTCCCATCAGCATTCCCCGGGAGGGAAAAAGCCGAACGGAGATCAGGGTCAAAAGGATCGTGGAAAGGAGAAAGAGAAGCGGGGCAAAAAGACGCACGCCGAAGGCGTTCCACCCGGCCAGGGCCATTCCCGTCCGGATCAGGAGGGCCACCATGAGCGGGTGGTCGTAGTAGCTCGCCGAGGGATGGGCGGCATACATGAAGTAGTGGGCCTCGTCGTTGCCCAGATCGAATCGGCCGATCATGAAGAGGCGAAAAAGGGTGGGAAGGAGGAGAAGCCCCCCCGCCAGAAGAAGAAATAGTCGGGGCGAAAGGGAGCGGAGACCGGCCATCATGCGCGGGGCGATCCGGAGAAGAGAGGGGCCAGGACGGGAATCCGGGAGAGGGTCCGAACCACGACGATCCCCGTGGCCACCCCGATGACGGCCCCCCCCATGACATCGAAGGGGTAGTGGACGCCCAGATAGATCCGGGAATATCCCACGATGGCGGCGAAGACGGCGGCATAGGGGGTGGCCCGGGGGTAGATCAGGGAAATGATCGTCGCCTCGCAAAAGATGTTGACGGCATGGCTCGAGGGGAAGCTGTAGGAGTCGGAGCATCCGAGGGGAAGATGGGCCGGGGCCTCTCCGTGGCAGGGACGGATCCGGTGAAAGAGGGACTTGAGGAGGCGGCTGGCCAGGGGATCGGAGAGGGCCACCCCCACGCCGGCCGAGAGGACAAGGGCCCGTCCCCTCCCTCCGCCCCACAGGAGAAGAAAGAAAACGGCCACGACAAGCCCCACGGCGAAGTTCTCCGGACGGGTCACGAAAATGAAGACCGCGTTCAGCCAGGGGGGATGAGGGGCGTAGAGAATCCTGTGGTAGAGGGAGAGATCGAGGGAGGCCAGACCGTTCATTCCGGGGTGTCGGCTCCCGAGGATCCCTTGAGCCGGCGCAGCTCTTCGGAGAGGCGGGCCACGGTTTTTTCGAGCTGCTCGAGCCGTTCCTGGGTCGGATCGGGCATGTCCTGGTGGTTCAGGGTCCATTCGGGATAGCCCGGCTCCTTCGTCCGGACGACCCGTCCGGGGATCCCCACCACGGTGGAGTGCGGAGGGATCGAGCGAAGGACCACCGCATTGGAGCCGACCCGGACCCCCTCGCCGATGGTGACATTTCCCAGGATCTTGGCCCCGGCGCCGACCAGAACATGATTGCCCAGGGTGGGATGGCGCTTCTGCCCCTTTTCCTTGCCGGTTCCTCCGAGGCTCACCCCCTGATAGAGGGTCACCTCCTCGCCGATGATCGTCGTCTCTCCGATGACGACCCCCATGCCGTGGTCGATGAAGAATCCGGCTCCGATGGTGGCTGCCGGATGGATCTCCACCCCGGTGAGAAATCGGGCGAGAAGGGAGAGAAGACGGGCGGAAAGGGTCATGCGGCGGCGGTAGAGGGCATGGGCGATCCGGTAGAGAACGACGGCGTGGAAGCCCGGGTAGGTCAAGAGGACGGCCCACCGGCTCCGGGCGGCCGGATCCCGTTCGAAGACCGCGCGGAAGTCCCGGGAGAGCACCTCCCGAAAGGGGGCGGACTTGACGTGAGTCGCCTTTTCGGCGGAGGCCAAGGCCCGGCTCACGGGGACGCCATCTTCCCGACGGTGGCCACCGCCCAGACGGCAATCCCCTCTTCCCGTCCGGTAAATCCCATCCGCTCGGTGGTGGTGGCCTTGATGGAGACATCCCCCCCCGCGATCCCGAGGCAGGCGGCGAGCTCGGCCGTCATCGCCGGAATGTGCGGGGAGATCCGGGGACGTTCGGCGAGGATGGTGATGTCGACCTGGTGGGGGCTGTAGCCGCGGGAGCGGAGAAGCCCGGCCACCTCCCGAAGGAAGAAGCGGCTGTCCTTGCCCTTGTAGCGGGGATCCGACGGGGGGAAGTGGTGGCCGATATCCCCCAGCGCCAGTGTCCCCAGAAGGGCATCGCACAGGGCATGGATGACGGCATCGGCATCGGAGTGGCCGTCGAGACCCCGGTCATGGGGAATCGTGACTCCCCCAAGAACCAGGGGCCTGCCTTCCTTGAAGGGGTGGACGTCGACCCCCTGACCGACCCGTATCATTCCGCGGAATTCCTTTCATCGATAGGTGTGTCAAAGAAAGTTGGAGGCCCCCCAACAATGTCTTGGCCATTGCTTCGTGTCAGGAGCCACCGGTGCGATCATGTGGCCGCTAGAGGGAAAGATCCTCTGGCCTCGTGATCTTCCGGTTGCGGCCGGAGCCCAACACCAGATGGAACGGGATCCCCGCCCCGAGAAAGAGGCTGGCCTCATCGGTAAATTCTCGTTCCTTGAGGCGGGCCTGGTCAAGGGCTCCCAGAAAAAGGTCCCGGGGAGCGCCCTGGGGAGTCTGAGCCGCCACCATGTGCTCCCGGGGGACGATCTCGGCCACCCGGACCAGAGCCCCCTCCGTCCCTTCTGTCCGCCAGAGGGTATCGGCCACCGGAATGCCCACGCCCACAGCCTTCCCCTCCCCGAGGGCCCGGAGGGTCTCGGCCAGGATCTCGGGGGTCAGAAAGGGGCGGGCAGCATCGTGGACAAGGGCGCCGAAGAGCTCGGGGAAGCGATCGAAGAGAAGGCGAACCCCCCGGTCCACGGTGTCCTGCCGGCGAGCCCCTCCCACGAAGACGTCGAGACGTCCCGAGGCCATCCTGTCGGGATAGTCTGCCTCGAGATCCCTTTTGACCGTGTCGGCGTAGGCCTCCGGCATCCCGATGGCGATGGCCCCGACCCCGGGGCTCTCCAGAAAGGGAAGAAGGGCCTTCCGGTAGACGGGAAGGCCGTCGATCGTGAGAAACTGCTTGGGAACCGGAGCCCCCATGCGAAGCCCCTGCCCCCCTGCCGCGAGAACGATCCCGACCGTCCTCACGAGGAGGCGTCCTTTGGGCCGTTCCCCTCGTCGTGCTCCCGGATGCGGCCGAAAATCATGCGCCCTGCCGAGGTCTGGAGGACGCTCGTCACCACGACGTCGACATTTTTCCCGATGAGACGGCGGCTGTTGTCGACGACGATCATCGTCCCGTCCTCGAGGTATCCCACGGCCTGACCGGGCTCCTTGCCGTCCTTGATGAGAAAGACCCTCATGATTTCGCCGGGAAGGACGACCGGCTTGACCGCGTTGGCCAGATCGTTGATGTTGAGGACCCGGACCCCCTGGAGCTCGGCCACCTTGTTCAGGTTGAGGTCGTTGGTGATGATCACCGCCTTCATGCGCCGCCCCAGGGCCACGAGCTTGGAGTCGACCTCCCGGATATGGGGAAAGTCGTCGTCGGTAATTTCGATCTTGATGCCCGGGGTGGTGCGCATGCGCTGGAGGATGTCGAGCCCCCTCCGCCCCCGGGTGCGTTTCATGGTGTCGGGGGAGTCGGCGATGAACTGGAGCTCGTGGATCACGAACTGGGGAACGGTGAAGATGCCTTCGGCGAAGCCGGTCACGGCGATGTCCGCGATGCGGCCATCGATGATGACGCTGGTGTCGAGGAGCTTGGGCGGAACCGCCCGATAGCCCTCGAGCCAGAAGGAGAGAAAGGAGCCGGCATACTGGAATTCCCGGCCGGCCCGGATCCCCACGATCATCCCGAAATACCCCATGATCAGGCCGACAAAGACATCGAGAGGCGCGGTCTGCTCGAGGGTCATATGAAAGAGGGAGCCCGTGGAGTAGGTCAGGACCCCGGCGGCGATCAGCCCCCCATAGAGGCCGATGATGCCCCCGAGCATGATCCGCAGGGGAACCTTCCGGAAGAGATACTGGAGGAAGAGCGCCGATCCTCCCACGGCCATGCCGATCCCCAGGCCGACGGGCCAGGGATCGTCCCGGATCCCGGAAAAGACATAGATCCCGGCGGTGGCGGTCGCGACCAGAAAAAACATCTGGGTCATCATGGAGCGGTTCATCTTCAAGGGAGTCTCCTCAGGCCGGGGCTACCGGTGGCGGCCGAAAACCGGAACGGAGTGGAGGACGGACCGCTCTCCCTGCCCCGGCCCGATCCGCTCTTCCGTCACAAGAACATAGGCCATGATAAACATAAAGAGAAGGGAGAAGGAACCCCCCCACATCGGATGGGCCAGGCCGGCAAGCAGGAGGTTCAGAAGAAATCCCACGGTCAGCCCCTTGAGGAGCCGCCCCGTCTCCGACGGGTCCTTGTCGCGAAGGACCCGTCCGGACCAGAGAAAGAGGATCAGGGCAAAGGAGAGGACCCCCAGAAGGCCGTATTCGCCGAGAAGGTTAAAGAAAATGTTGTGGCCGTGGGAGGCATAGTCCGGAAGATGGTAGATCTTGTGGATGTTGGCCATCTGGAAGGTGTCCGGCCCCACCCCCAGAAGAGGATGGTCGTGGAAGATCCGGAGGGCTCCGGCCCATGTCTCATAACGGCTGGTGAAGGAGCCGTCCCGGGCGGGGGCGATCACCGAGGCCATCTCCCAGCGAAGATGGGGGGAGAGAGAGTAGAGAAGGGCCGCTCCGGCCGCCATGGCCGCGAGGGTCCCCACCAGGATCTTCCAGTGGCGGCCCAGGAGAAGGAGCGCGGCCGAGGCCACGGGCAGAGAGATCAGAAAGGCCCGGGAGTGGCACAGGATGAGGCTTCCGGAAAGGAGCAGGAGGACCGGCAGGAAAAATCTTCCGGTGAGCCCCGAGAGCTTCGGAAGGGTCCAGGCCCCCAGAAAAAGGAGGAAGGAGGTGGAGATGAACTGGGCCGACGAATTCTTGTCTCCGAGATTCATCATCTCCATGTTGGGATCTCCCAGCGCCACCATCTTGTAGAGGCCGACGGCGGCCCCGGCGGCAAGTCCCGCGGCCAGCGCGACAAGGGAAATCCGGAGGGTGCGGGTCCGGTCCGGGAAGAGGAGAAAGGCGCCGGCAAAGACCACCCAGGACATCAGGGTCTCGAGGTCTCCCCAGAAGCCCCTGAGGGCCTGGTGGGTGTTGATCGAGTGAAGGGCCGACAAAAGCGACGAAAGGGCAAAGATGAAGACGGGGAGTCCCAGAATCAGGATGCGGGGAGCGGGTTCGTAGGCGCGGTCCCGAAGGTGGATCACGATCAGAAGGAAGGAGAGGACGAGAAAGATTTCCTTCAGGGCCTCGGAGAAGGGCATGTTGAAGACGAAGACGGAAAAGAGGACGTAGAAGGTCCGTTCGTCGGTCAGGGTTTTGATGAATCGGGTCACACGGTCTCCGGGGCTGTCGGTGATGTGGTGCCAGAAGGGTCTCGGGCTCCCCTTCCCCTTTTTGCGGAATGTCGAGGGTTCTGGCCAAACCATTCAGAATCTGCCGAAAGTCACTTCTTACTCTTCTTTTCGGCAAAAAAACTCCATTCCCGCATTGTATCCTATTTCATAGATTTCTTCTATGAAGGCGAGGGAAAAAAGGGGATGGCTTCCCGTCGGGACAAGGATGGTCGCGTCGGCAAATGAGCGCTCGAGAAGGGAGGCCCGGGCGACCGAGAGCCACAGGGGACCGGTGGCCATGGTCACCCAGTTCTCCCGGGAGCGCCTCCGGATGGGGTCCCGTCCCTTCTCCCCCGGGTGGACGTTGACGTCCACGCCCACAATGACCTGGTCTGGGAAGATCCGCCGGGCTTCCCGGGCCGGGAGGATCGAAAGGACCCCTCCGTCGAGATAGTCCATCCCCCCAAGGGTCACCGGAGTGAAGAGGGGAGGAAGGGCCGAACTTGCCGCCACGGCCGGGGCGATCTCTCCTTCGGAGAGGGTCTCCAGCGTCCTCCGGCTCCAGTTGGTGACCACGGCATGAAGGGGAACCGGAAGCTCCTCGAATCGCTTTCGGGGAAGGGCCTCTTCAAGGAGCGCCCGGACCCGGTCGCCGGAGAAGATCCCCCGGCGGGAGAAGGCGAAGCGAAGGATCCTGCGGGGGGTCAGCTCCCGGATGAGGGCCAGGGGCCTCCCTGTGGTACAATCCCATGACGAATAGAGGGCCCCGGCCAAGGCTCCGGCGCTTGTTCCCACGATCGCCTTCGGCCGGATCCCCCTCTCCTCCATGGCGGCGAGGACCCCGAGGTGGGCCACCCCCCGGGCCGCTCCGCCGGAGAGGACGAGGATGGGGCGAGTGTCCCTGTCCAACAGCCATCTCCCTTCTTGATGTTACAGAATGTGATAAAACGGCGAGGCATTGAACGTATGAGTGTACACCATTTGAAGACCCGGGAGGAGCTCGTCCGCTCCGACCGCGAGAAGCTGTGGCACCCCTTTGCCGACCTGGCCCGGTGGGAGAGGGAGGACCCTCCGCTCATCGTCTCCGGGGAGGGGGTCTGGCTCACCGACATGAACGGCCACCGGATGCTGGATGGCACGGCCTCCCTCTGGGTGAACCTTCTGGGACATCGTCGGGCGGAGCTCGATCGGGCTCTCGGGCACCAGGCCGGCCTCATCGCCCACTCCACCTTCCTGGGCGCAACCCACGAAGGGGCGGTTCTTCTCGGCGAGAGGCTCCTGGCTCTCGCTCCACCGGGCCTGACCCGCGTCTTCTATTCCGACAACGGGTCGACCGCCGTGGAAATCGCCATGAAGCTCGCCTTTCTGACGCAAAAAAACCGCGCAAAAAAAGAAGGCCGGACTCCGCCCTCCCGGTTCTTCTCCCTGGAGCGGGGCTATCATGGAGATACCCTCGGGGCGGTGGGGGCCGGGGCCATCGAGCGCTTCCATGCCGTCTTCGGCCCCCTCGTTCGCCCCTCCGTCACCGCCCCGGCTCCGGACTGTGCCCGCTGTCCGCTGGGGCTCGTCCATCCGGGGTGCCAGCTTTCGTGCGCTGAGGTGGCGGCCGGGGAGATCCGCGCCCACCGCGACGAACTGGTGGCGGTCATGGTGGAGCCCCTTCTTCAGGCGGCCGGGGGGATGATCGTCTGGCCCCGGGGATTCCTCGCGCGCATCGCCGAGGCCGCCAGAGGCGAAGGGCTCCTGGTGATCGCCGACGAGGTGGCCACCGGCTTCGGGCGGACGGGAACCCTCTTCGCCTGCGAGCAGGAGGGGGTGATTCCCGATCTCCTGGTCGTGGGCAAGGCCCTGACCGGAGGGTATCTCCCCCTGGCGGCCACCCTCGCCACAGAGAGGATCTACGAGGCGGTCCGGGAGGATCCCGGGACCTTTTACCACGGCCACAGCTATACGGCCAACCCCCTGGCCTGCCGGGTCGCCCTGGCGACCCTTGACGTGCTCGAACGGGAGGATCTCCTGGCCTCCCTCCCCTCGAAGCGCGCCAAGATCGAGGAAGAATGGGCCCCCCTCTCCCGCCATCCCCATGTGGGGAATGTCCGGACGCTGGGGCTGGTGGCGGCCTTCGACCTTTTGCCGCCGCCCCGGACCCCCTCGGGCCCGGGAGAGGCGGCCCTCCTTCAGGAATGGACCCGGAAGATCGGGGAGACGGCCCGGGAAAGAGGGCTTCTCATTCGTCCCCTGGGTCCCACCCTCTATCTGATCCCGCCCCTTTCCTCCACGGTGGAGGAGGTGGGGCTCATGGCACGTCTTCTCCGGGAGTCGGTGGAGTCCGTTCTCCCCCCTCTCCCAGCCTCCTGATCTCCCGTCCGGAAAGAGACCCCGATCCTGTGGTAAGATGTTCCGATGCCATGGAGTTCCTCATCTCCCGATACGGAACGTTATCGTCTTCCCGAAAGGATGTCGCGTGCCCTTTTTGTCTCCCCGTCGTCTCGTCTCTCTTTCCCTGACACTTCTTCTTGTCGGCCTTCTCGGCCCTGTTGTCTCCTTCGGGGGCCGGCTCCCCGAAGCCCGGGCCTCCGAGCCGGCCCTTGTCTTTACCGTGGTGGCCAGCAAGGAGGGCGAGGGGGACCACTCCGTCCATCGGATCACCTATACGATTTCGGCCCACGCCATGCGCATCGACTCCCCGGGTCCGGAGGGAAACCGAAGCTACATCTGGAACCTTTCCACCCGGACGGTGGCGGCCCTGGACAATGACAAAAAGACCTATCACGCCGACAGCCTCGACAAGATCATGGGCTTTGTCGACTTTTCGCAACTTCTGGGCCAGTATGCCGGCAACAATCCCAAGGATCGCGTGATCCAGGGGACCACCCCCCGGACGGTGGCCGGGGTGGCCTGTACCGACCGCACGATCCTCCATCGCTTCAAGGGGCGGGTCGTGGGCATGGTCAACGGAGACCAGAAGATCGTGCTGTGCCAGGCCACGACCTTTCCGGGAAGCGATCTCTACGGCTCTTTCCAGCAGGCGCTGGCGCGGCTGGCGGCAAAAAACGCCCCCAAGACCGCCTCCCCCCTTCCCGGAATCTCTCCCCTCTCCCTGGAAACGGTCCGGACCACCGACTACTCCAAGGGATTTCTGGTGAAGATCCTCTCGGCCCTTCACCTCTACGACAGCTCCCGCATCCCGGCCCGGACCCGCGAGCGGGAGGTCGTGACCTCCCTGGCCGTCGAGCCTGTTCCCCCGTCCGCCTTTGAGATTCCCGCCTCCTACCGGAAAGAAGCCTCGCCCGGAAAATGATCCCGAAAAGGCCGGTTCTCCTGGTCAATCCCCATGCGGGCCCGGCCCGGGCCCGCGGGAGAATCCCCCATCTGGAAAGAGCCTTTCTTGCGGCCTTCCCCCAGGGGCGCATCCTTCTCTCCTCCCCGGGGGCGGCCGACCTTCGGGAGAGCGACCTTCTCGTTGTCTACGGAGGAGACGGAACCCTGGCGCGCCTTCTCTCCCTCCCCCTTTCGCCGGATCTCCCCGTCCTTCTTCTTCCCGGAGGAACCGGGAACGTCCTCTCCCGGTATCTGGCCGTTCCCTTTGATCCTGCGCGGCCCGGAGAGATCTTCTCCCGGCTCGGATGGGCCCGCCCCCTGGCCTTTTCCCCGGGGATGGCCGACAGCGTCCGCTTTTGCCTCATGGCCGGGGCCGGATGGGATGGGGTGGCGGCACAAAGGGTCCGGGGAAAGAGAAGGCTCGGCCCCCTGTCCTATTACCTGGCGGGACTTGCCGCCACCTTCTCCCGGAATCTTCCCCGGATCAGCCTGAAGATTCAGGGCAATGAGGGACGGGTGATCCTCCGGGAAGGGATCGTCTGGGCCCTCATCTCCCGCCTTCCCCCCTACTTCGGACCCTTTCGGGTCCCCGGGGCCGGAGCAACGGCAGAGACTCCCTTCATGGTCACGCTTGTCAGAGATTCGGGCCTCCGGGTTCCGGGCGCCTTTCTCGAGATGCTTCCGGGATGGCCCTCGGGACTCTTTTCGGAGCGTCTTCCCGCTCGGGAGGTGGAGCTTTGTTCGGGCTCCCTTCCCCAGCCCTGCGATTCGCCTGGTGGATCCACCGATCGGGTCCCCTGCCAGGCCGACGGGGAGGCGATCCCGTCCTTCTCCCGGGTGAGGCTCTCGCCGGAGACCCTCGCCCTCCTCAGTTTCAGGGCCTGAGATTCAGGGATAGATGATCCCGGAAGGGGCCCGGGTCTCCCCGACCGTTCCCGATTCTTCAGCCCCTTCACTCTCCTCTGCCACTTTTTCTTGAAAAAACTCTAAAAATCCGGCGTTTTCTGATGAGTTTTCAATCAACTCGTGGTCAAAAGGTTGCAGCCGCAGCAGGGATCCGTTAAAGTCGAAAGAACGTGCACCCACCGACAACCGTTTTTCGGGAGGTTCCTTGGAGGTGATGAATCGAGAGAACTCTGTCCCCCCACGGCCAAAGCCCGAGGTTCGACGCCCCTCGCTTTGGCAGTCCTTTGCCGGGAAGACCCGCCGGGCCTTCCTCTGCCTCTTCCGTCCCTCCTATGTCCAAAAATCCATAGAAAGGCGAGAGGGCGAATGCAACATGTGCGGTCAATGCTGTCGCATCGGGATCGACTGCCCTTTTCTGGAGCTCCACGAGACCCATGCCCGGTGCCGGATTTACCATATGGGTCGTCCGACACCCTGCCAGGCCTTTCCCATCGATGCCCGGGATCTTCGCGATGTGGGGAGTTCCTGCAGCTTCCGTTTCTCCGAGCCCCCCTCCCCGGTCAGACGGCCGGAGGGGGAGCTTCCTGTCTGGTCGCCCGCCTCGCTGATCTACCGGAGCGGAGCCCATGAGACGGAGGCCGAGGAGGGGTGATGCCGTCCTCCGTCTTTTTTATGAGGAAGGGGAGGATGTGAAGAGGAGGCAACACTTCGGAGCGGATCAGCCATTGTCCACGAGGTTGGAGAGATAGCCGGGGGCCCGGCGGACCCAGTCGATGACGAAGTCCAGGGCAAAAAGAACGTCCTCCCGGCTCAGCTCCGGATAGCACTCGGCGACAATCCGGTCCACGGTATAGCCTTTTTTGAAAAGCTCGAGAAAGACCGTGACGGGAATCTGGGTCCCGTCGAGGCAGGGAAGCCCCCGGGCCACCTTGGGGTTCATCCGGACCTGTCGGACCGCGGGTCTTCTCTCCGGATTCCGGGGCTCAGCCGGCGGGGGTGAGACCATCGGAAGAGGCGTCGGATCCCCTTTCTTTTTTTCTTTCGGGTCGCTCATTTCTTTCTCCTTATTATTTGGTTGTTTGGGGAGCGGCTTGACCGTCCCCCTATGCCGATCGACCGGAGACCCTCCTGACAGACTCTCCTGACGACCGATCCGGCAATCCCTGACAATCCCCGATAATCGATGGCACTCTCCGAGGGACTGGACACCGCCCCTCCCCTGACCGCTCAGGGAGCGGAGATTCCCTCCCCGCTTCGGCCAAAGGGGCCGCCCCGGCCTCCCGGGATCTCATAGGGGTTCCTGTCGAGGGTTCCGGAGATCTGCCGTTCGAGAAGCCACCGGTAACAGGCTTCGGTCCGATCCACCGCTCTGTCGATGGAGAAGGCGCCCGCAGAAAACCTCCCCTCCCCTTCCCTTCTCTCTGCCTTTCCCAGGGCCCAGCATGCGGCCCGCTCCGCGAGGAGGGAGAAATCCCAGGGGGAGACAAGCTCCCCCCATTTTCCCCGGGAAAAGGCCTCGATCACCCCTCCCTGCCGGAAGCCCACCACCGGAACCCCCCGGGAGAAGGCCTCGAGAATCACCAAGGGATAGGCCTCCCGGAAGGAGGAGACCACAAGGACCGAGGACCGGGCGTAAATGGGTCCACTTTCCCGGAACCCCGGAAGGTGGATGCGGTCCCGGACCGGGAGAAATCGCTCCGCGGAAAGACGGCGTTCGATGTTGGGGCGCAGGGGCCCTTCTCCCAAAAGGACCAGGTGGAGCTCGGGATGGCGCGCAAGGTGGGGACGAAGCGCCTCAAGAAGCGGAAGCTGGCCCTTGTCCCGCTGGAAGGTCCCGATCTGGAGAATGACCCGGGCCCCCTCGGGGATCCCCAGAGGAGGGGCCGGGAGGGCCTGAGGGGAGGGTCCTTCGGGGATCCCCCGGGGAATGGCAACCACCTTCCAGAAGGGGATCTTCCGTTCGATATAGCCGAAGCGGGCAATGTCGCTCACGGCGACGATGGCGTCGCAGAAGCGCCTAAAGGGGAGGATCCCCCTGAGGGGATTCAACAGGTGCCTCTGGCGCACCACCACGGGGCGGTCCCTCCCCAGAGAGGTCGCGGCGAACCACCCCAGAACGGCATCGATATAGCTCGTCGTCACCAGCACGTCGATCTTTTCTTTTTGGAGAAGTCGTCGGATGGCGCGGAAGGAGGGAAGGTCGAAGTTCGACCTCAGGGGAAGGGCCACCCCGATCCCCCGCTTCTTCGCCTCCTCGAGGAGAAAGGTTCCCGGGCGGGCCCCGATGAGGTAGAGATGGCCCCTTCTTCGGAAGGCCTCCGCCTCCGAAAGGTGGTCGAGCTCCTGCCCTCCCCGGCCCATGGTGCAGTCGAGATGGAGGATCCGCAGAGGCTCGCTCATAAGCTCTCTCCCCTTTCGGGCCTCAGGCGTTTTCCCCCGGAGCTTCGCAGAGGAAAGAGCATCCGGTAGGCGGCCGCCGTCAGTGCAAATCTCCCGAGACCCATGCGGCCGGAGACCGGACGGCAGGCCAGCGTCATCAGATCTTCGGGCCGGCCCAGGCGGTAGCGGCGGACTGTGCGGGCCGCAGAATACCCGGCCTCCCGCACCATTCCGGCATGGATCGGGAGGAAGGAGCCGTAGGGATAGCAAAAGGTGGTGACGGGCGCCGACAGAAGGTCCGAGAGGCGGGGTCGGCTCTCGGCAATCTCCCGCCGGGCCTCCGCCTCGGGAAGTCTGGCCAGATCCGGGTGTGTCAGGGTGTGGGAGCCCGCCTCGAACCCCATCTCCACGAGCTCCCGGGCCTTCCCGGGATCCATCAGGGGGTGTCCCCCCCACAGGGGGTCACCCGTCCAGTCCACCCGCCCCCCCATCCGCTCCGCAACGAAGTAGATCGTCGCCCGGAATCCCAGCTCTCCTAGGATGGGGGCGGCATGGTCGTAGTTGTCGAGGTAGCCGTCGTCGAAGGTCAGGACAATGGGGAGGGGGCCTGGGATCTCCCGCTGCCCTGCGGCCAGGGCCAGGGCCTCCCGGAGAGTCACGCCCCGGTATCCCAGCGAGGCCAGGATCGCCATCTGCCGGCGGAAGCGCTCCGGGGTCACTCCGGTCCGGGGGTCGACCCCGGGGGCCACCCGATGGTAGTAGAGAATGGGAAAGGGAAAGGATCCCAATGGCAGCGGGAGGGTCACCCGAGTCTCTCCATGCGGAGGGCCACCTCCTCGACCGAGAGGGAGGCCAGGCAATTGTCCGGGCCCAGGGAGCAGCCGGTGTGATGGCAGGGCGAGCACTCCTTCTGCCGGTAGACGACCTCCCTTTTGGGGGAGCAGACGGGCCCCCAGACCACCGGCAGGGTCGAGCCGAAGAGCCCCACCAGAGGAATGTGGGCGGCATCGGCCATGTGCAGGGGGCCCGAGTCGTTGCCCACAAAGATCGTCGCCCGGCGAATCAGTCCATCGAGGAGACCGACGGGAGCCCCGACAAGGGGGTGGATCCGGTCGCTTCGAACGCCCGAAAGCACCGACTCCACCAGCGTCCTCTCCGCGCCTGTTCCGGCAACGATGACCCCCCCGCTTCTTTCTTTGATAAAGAGGGAGGCGAGCCGGGCAAATCGGTCCGGGGGCCAGCGCTTGAACCAGTGGCGTCCTCCCGGATGGAGAAAGAGGGTGGGAGTCGTGTCGAGACCCCGCTCGCGGATCCACCCACCGGCGCGCTCCCGCCAGAGGGGATCGGGGAAGTAGGCCTTTTCCATGATGCCCGAAATCGGAAGGCCCATGGCGGAGAGAAGGGCTCCGTGCATCGCGACCACGGAGGCCGGTCCGCGATTGAGGTCGACCGGAACCCGGACCTCCCAGGGGCCCCGGGCGAGATCGGCCGGATCTCCGGCGGCCCCGGTCCGTCCCGCCCGGGAGAGCCTTGTCAGCCACCGGGAGCGATCGGAGACCGTGAGGTCGAGAAGAAGGTCGGGCCGGAACCGCCGAACCTCACCCAGGAGGGCAAGGCTCGACGCGCTCCGCCTTGTGGCGCTCCCCCGGGCCAGGGTCAGGATCTCCACCCCGGGGAAGCGCTCGAGGGGATAGGTGGTTCCTTCGTTTAAAATCACGGTGATCCGGGCCTCCCTGTCATGCTGCCGGATCTCCCGGATCAGGGGAACGAGAAGGATGGTGTCCCCAAGATAGCGGGTGCGGACGATCAGGACCTTCATGGCCGGAAGGCGCCCTTTTCGGCTTCTGGTTTTTCGGGGAGGGAAAAGGTCTCCGTCAGGGCCCTCCAGACCTCCTCCACCCCGATCTCCTGCATGCATCTGTTGTCCGGGCAGTGGTTGGCGAAGGACTGGCAGGGCTGGCAGGCCAGGTCGGCCTTCAGAAAACGCCCCCGGAAGGGGGCATAGGAGACGTGGTCGCCGGGGCCGAAGAGAACCAGGACGTTGCTTCCCGCCGCCTGGGCCAGGTGGAGGGGGCCCGAGTCGTTGCCCAGGATCCCCCGGGAAAGGCGGCAGAGCCCCTTGAGGGTGCCGAAGGGCACCCCTTCCCGAAAGGCGATCCGGGAAAGGTCCGCCAGCGATTTCCGGACCTCTTCCATCTGGGGATGGTCGGAGCTGGCCCCCAGAAACAGAACCCCCATGCCCCGATCCGCAAGCCTTCGGGCAATGTCGGCAAATTTCGGGGCCGGCCAGTTCTTGGTGGGGATTCCCGACCCGCAAAAGATCAGGAAGACCGGGATGCCCTGGGGGAAGTCCGAGGCGAGAAGGGTGCGCGCCGCGGCAAGGTTGTCCTCCGTCACTGTCAGGGTCGGAAGGGAGGCGTGGGACGGGAGGGATGAGAGGGAGAAAATCCGGGAGAGCAGGTGGGTCATGCGGTCGACGGTGAGGGCCAGCTGGACCGGGGGGCTGCTGAGCCCGGTATAGACGAGGCGGTCGCCGGGAAAGCTCCGGTCCACCAACCCCAGGCGCCGGGGCGCCCCGGTGAACCGGGCAATGACCCGGGAGCGGGGGCCCCGGGAGAAAAAGTCGACCACAAGGTCGTACCTGTTCCGGCGAAGATCTCCCAGAAAGGAAAGGTATCGCCGCAAGAAGGCCAGGGAACCGCCCCCCTTTTCAGGGAGAGCGATGACCCTGTTGAAGACCGGCTCCTCGCGAAGGAGACGGTCATAGGGGGACCGGGTCAGATAGTCGATCCGGGCGTGGGGATAGCGCCGGGCCAGGCCGGCGGCCACCCCGGTGGTCAGGATGACGTCCCCCATCGTCCGGATTCCGATGAGCAGGATCCTTTCGGGAGCGGCCTTCGGGGGGATCAGGGGCGTCCTTCCGCGACGGGAAGGGCCTCCTCGACCAGCATCACGGGAATGTCGTCCTTCACCGGATAGAGAAGGCGGCAGGAGGCGCAGACCAGGCCGGCCGGCTCCTCCGAGAGGGTCAACGGTCCCCGGCACTGGGGACAGACGAGAATCGAGAGAAGAAAGGGATCGATGGCCACGGAGCTCCTCCGCCGTAAGGGGTGGAAATGCAAGGATCGGGGGCGGCTCTCGAAGGGCTTTGAGCCGCCGGGTCCGGCCCGAAAAATTTTGAGGAAAGAATAACACGATGGCCTCCGGGAATACAGTCCGGCGTCAGGGAGCAATCCCCCCTCTTCCGCCGGCACCCTCCATAGAGAGCCCCGCGAGATAGAGTTCCACCGCCTCATCGAAGGAGCGGACGAGGGTGATGCGGGGACCCCTCTCCGGCTCTTCCCCCTCCCTGCATATCCGGTAGCCCGCCCGGCATCCTGCCGCCTCACCGGCCCTCATGTCCCGGTCGGCATCTCCCACGATGACGCTTTTGGCGGGATCTCCAAAAAGGTCGGAAAGGGCGCGAAGAAGGAGTCCCGGAGCGGGTTTCCGGCAACCGCAGGGGCGCAGGAGGTGCGGGAGCCCTTCCGGGGTCTCCCCGATTCCGGGGTCGAGGTGGGGACAATAGTAGAAGGCATCCACCCGGGCGCCGGCCTCGGCCAGAAGCTCCATGATCCGGGCCTGTGTCTCCAGGACAAACTCCTCCGGGAAGTAGCCCCGGGCCACCCCCGACTGGTTGGTGACGATGGCCACGGGGACTCCGGCGCGATTGAGTCGGGCGATGGCCTCCGCCACGCCCGGCAGGAGGGCCACATCCTCCAGGCGGGAGAGGTAGGGGACATCCCGGATCAGCGTACCGTCGCGGTCGGCCAGGAGGACGGGGCGCCTTGCGGGAGGAGGGGTCATCGGGGCTCCGGAAGAAGACGGAGGATCTCCTCCCCGACGAGGGAGGGAGAGAGTCCTTCCATGCAGCGGTGGTCGATGGGACACTCCCGGAGGCGGCAGGGAGCGCAGGCAACCTTGTGGATCAAAACCGTGACGCAGCGTCCCGTGGGCCCCGGAACCGGTCCGGTGGCCCCGGGGTCCGTGGGGCCGAAGAGGGCGAATCCGGGAAGGCCCGCCGCCCCGCCCAGGTGCATCATCCCCGAATCGTTAGTCAGAAGCAGGGTGCAGCGGGCGAGGAGCGCGGCGCTTTCGGCCAGGGAGAGGGCCCCGGCCAGGGAGACGAGGCGCGGCGAGTCGATTCCTTCTTCCAGAGCCCGGGCCAGGGGCCTGTCGGCCTTGCCGGAGAAGAGGACGACGGTCAGGTCGGGCCTCGCCTTCAGGAGGTCTTCCAGAAGCCGGAGGAAATGGGCTGTGGGCCAGGTCTTGGCGCGGCCGTAGAAGGCCCCGGGGTTGACGGCCAGGACCGGTCCCCGACTTGGGGAGATCTCCAAAAGCCGGGTCCGGGCCTTTTCTTCCTGCTCCGGAGAAAAAGCCAGGCGGGGGGGCAAGAAGGTCGCCCGAGGGTCCACTTCCCGGACCAGGGCTTCGTAGTAGGTCGACTGGTGGAGCCCCTGCACCTTCCACGCCGCATAGGAGAGGCTCTCCGTCAGGAGAAGGCTCCTTCCCTCCGAGGAGAATCCCACCCTCCGGGGTGCCAGGAAGAGGGAGTCGAAGGCGCTGGAAAAGGAGCGGGGAAGGACGATCGCCAGGTCGAATCGCTCCCGGATGCCCCGGGTGAAAGGCCCCGGGGACCGTCCCCGGGGGGAAAGGGGAAGGACCCGGTCCACGGCCGGGGAGAGGCGGTAGACGTCGGCCGTGGCCTCCGGCGCCCCCACCGCGATCGAAAGATCCGGCCTGACGGCCTTGAGGCCCTGGAGGGCCCCCAGGGAGAGGACCGCATCGCCGATCCAGTTGAGCCCCCGGACATAGATCCGGCTCCCCTTCGCCGCCTCCCTCATCGCGGATCGGCTCCGGAGGGTTTTGCCGGGTCAAGAAGGAGGAGCGCCTGCCGGTAGGCCTCTCCCGGCGTCAGGCTCACCTGGCAGGTCATGTGGGAGCAGAACTTGCGGAAATCTCCGCAGGGAGAACAGGGAAGAGGCTCCCGCATCACATGATTTCTTGTCGCCTCTCCGAAGGGTCCCGTCCTCCGGGGATCGGAGGAGCCGAAGAAGGAAAGGGTGGGGGTTCCCGACAGGGCCGCCATGTGAAGGGGGCCGGAGTCGTTTCCGATGAAAAGGATCGCCCGGGAGAGAGCCAGCGGCAGAAGATCCAGGGGGATGTGCCCGGGAAGCAGGGGAACGCGAAGACCCGTCCGGACGGCGATCTCCTCCAAAAGAGAGGATTCGCTTCGGTCCCCCACCAGCACCGCCCGGGGGGCCCCGCCCCGGGACAGGCTCCGGATCAGCTCGGAAAAATAGGGGGAAGGCCAGCGCTTGCTGTCGCGGCGGGCGCCGGGGTGAATCGCGATGAAGGGCTCCCCCGGAAGAAGTCCCGCCTCCCGGAGAATCTCGCTCACCCGGGCGTGATCCTCGTCTGTATAGCGAAGGCAGAGAGACGACTTTTGCGGGAAGAGTGTTGCCGAAAGACCCAGAGCCGGAAGAAAGAGCAGGTTGCGCGGGACGGCATGGAGGGGGGAGTCGGGGGTTTCGGGGATCGGGACCCGGCATCCGTAGAAAAGCGGGGCCCCTTCCCGGGCGCTTTGAAAGCCCAGAAGCGGAGCGGAGGCTCCGGATCGTTTGGCCATCCTTGAGAGGAGGGCGGAGCGGAGAAGCCCCTGGGCGTCAAGAACGGCATCGTAGGGGGTCTCCCGGAGAGCGGCGACGAGCGCCGCCATCTTGCCGAAGAAGGATCCCCGGCCGAAGTCCCGGCGGGGAAAGGCCAGGACCCGGTCGATGGCGGGATGGCGGGAGACCAGAGGGACGAATTCGCTGTTGGCGATCCAGTCGATGTGGGCCTGGGGAAGGGACTCCTTCAGGACCGTGGCCAGAGGGAAGGCGTGGAGGATGTCTCCCAGGGAGGAGGGCTTCACGATGAGGAGGCGCTTCAGCTGAGGGGTGTGTCTTTGGGTCATGATGCCCTCTCCCGGGCCAGCGCACCTGAAAGACCGGCCAGCTCCTGGCTGGCGATTAAGCTCATGGCCGCCTCCACGACGGCGGTGGGGGACAGTTCGCTCTGACACGGCGTTCCGATGGGACAGCGGCGCAGCATGCAGGGCTGGCAGGGAAGGCCGGCGGCAACGACCCGTCCGCTGCGGCCGTAACTCTCTCCCTCTCCGGGACGCTTCCGGGGACCGAAGGGACCGAGCCTGGCCGGATCTGTGGGGCCAAAAAGGGCCACCACCCGCGCTCCCGCGGAGGCCGCAATGTGCATGGGGCCCGAGTCGACGGCCAGTACGGCTTCGGAGAGGGCCATGACGGCGGCCAGCTCGCGCAGGGAGAGCTGGCCCAGAAGGGAATGGCCCCGCCCCCCTGCCCCCTCGAGGATCCGTCGGACCACCTCCTCCTGAGTCGGGCCTCCCGCTCCGGCCACAACCACCCGGAATCCCCGTTCGACCATCTCCCGCGCCGTCTTCTTCCAAAGGTCGGCCGGCCAGTTCCGGGTCTCCCAGCTGGCAAAGGGGTGGATCAGGACGAAGGGATCACTCCCTGCCTTCTCCCGGGCCGAACGGATCTCGTGGGGGGAGATGGTCAGACCCGAGGAGACCGGCTCCACAGGCCGCCCCAGAAGCTCACGGACCACCAGCAGGTGTCTCTCCACAAGGTGAAGGCCGGCGTCGGGAAGGGGCACCATCCGGGAGAAAAAGGCCGACCCCTCCCTCATCCGGCCGTATGTGGAGGGGGATCCCAGCTTCAGGGCTCCCCGGGCGAGGCCCGTGGCGACTCCGGATTTGAGGAGCCCCTGGAAGTCCAGGACCGCATCGTAGCGCCGGGAGCGGAGTCTTTTCACGAGTCGGCCGATCTCCCCGAGGGCCCGGAGGGGGTGGCCGGACTTCTTGAGGGCGGTGAGCCGGGACCGTTCGAATCGGATCACGTCGCGGAGAAGGGGGTGGCCGGACAAAAGATCGGCGCACCGATCCTCCACGATCCAGTCGATGGAGAGGTCGGGCCGGGCCTTTGCCAGGGCCGCCACCGAGGGAAGGGTGAATACCACATCCCCGATCCGCCCGAAAAGGACCACGAGAACCTCTCCGTGTTCGGGAAGCCGATCTCCCCTCCCCTTCCCGTCGCGTCGAGTTTCGGGCGAAGGGGGAAACGGCCCCGGGACCGGAGATCCCAAGGAAGAAGGCGGAGTCGTCATGGGGGCGGCTCCCGGAAGGGGGCGGTCGCGGCGGGTAAGGTCGTTCGATTCGGTCGAGGGCATTTTTTTATTCTATCACGAGGAGGGGCCGGGTCCCGAGGCTTGGGACGGGAGTCATCGGGACGGTTCGTCGGGCGGCCGGGTCTTCCATCGCCGGTGCATCCAGATCCACTGCTCGGGATAATCCCGCACGAGGGCGTCGAGGGCCTGGCCGTAGAGGGCGGTCAGGTGAAGCGCCGCCTCTTCGGGAGGCAGGGAGGTCTCCGGCGGGATCGGGGGAAGGATGCGTCCCCGAAAACGCCCCCCCGAAACGCGCTGGCAGGCGGCGGGAAGAACGGGAAGGCCCGTCAGGAGCGACAGGCGGGCGAGGCTCGTGTAGGTGGCCGCCGGGCGCCCCAGGAAGGGGACGAAGCTCCCCTCCCCCTCCCCGGCATTCTGGTCGAGGAGGAAGATCAGCACCTCTCCGGCGCGCAAAGCCCGGATCAGGGGCTTGGGGCCCAGGTCGGCGAGGATGGAGTCTCCTTTTCCGCAGAGGCGCCGGTGGCGGTCGATAAAATCGTTCACTGCCCGGTTCCTGATGCGGCGGATGACGGGATGGACCTTGCCGGGGGCCTCCACGGCGATCCTTCGGAGCGCCATCTCCCAGTTGCCCAGATGGCCGGTGAGTAGAATGACGCCCTGACCCCGTTCGTACTCTCTTCGGAAGTGTTCGAGCCCCTCCACCGGGGCAAGGGCGCACGCCTCCGCGTCGGAGAGGAGACAGAGCCGGAGAAATTCCGCTCCCAGCCGGCCGAAGTGGCGGAAGACCCGCCGTTCGAAGCGTCGGGCCTCCCCGGGAGAGGCCGGGGCAAGATCCGAACGGGACAGGTTGTCCCGAAGGATCCGGAGCTTTCCCGGAAGCGAGAGGCGCAGAAGGTCTCCCAGCCTCTCACCCAGGAGGAAGGCCGCCGGTGCCGGGAGAAGGCAGAAGAGCCGTCGAAAGAGTCTAAGTCCAAGAGAGGTCAGACGATAGGAAAGGGTCTTGTCGGAAGGGGCGGTCATGGAGATCTCCCCTCGGGGGGAAGGGCGAAGATCCCGTCCCAGAGGCCGGGGTCGAGAAGGCAGGTCTCCCCCTCCAGGACAAAGACAGGAAGAGGACCCTCCGGCGAGCAGCTCCATTTGATCCGGTCCTTCTCGGTGGTGAGCAGGATCCCGGCCCCCTCCCCGGCCATCCTCCGGGAAAACCCCGCAATGCGCTCCCGAAGCTCCGGGGTGAAGGGGGCATGGTCGGAAAGGGCCAGAAGTCCTGCCACGCGGGCCCCGAAGGACTCGAGGTCCCGGACGATCCTTCGGGGATTCGCAATTCCGGCCACCACCGCCACGGTGTGCCCCGCGAGGGAGGCGATGGGACGAACCTCCCCTCCGGCGAAGTCCCGGAGACGGGAGAGACGAAAGTCCACCGGGAGAATCGGCCGCATCCCCTCCTCTCCCAGCATCGCCCGGAGGTTTTTCCGGAGGAGCGCCTCTCCCCCTCCTTCCGGAGGGAGATTTGTCCGTCGCAGGACCCAGTGGGTGGCCCGGCTCAGAACCTGGGGCGGCTCCCTCAGGGATCCTGCCGGAAGCAGGTCCCGAAGGCCCATCCGCCGTCGGGAGAGGGCCTCCGGAAGAAAGACCAGAGACAGGGTCGGCAGGATCTCCAGCGACTGGAATCCGTCGTCGAGGATCACGAGGTCGCAGAGCCCTTCCAGAAGGCGGATCCCCTCCCGGCGATCGGCCGCCACCGCGATGCGGACACCCGGAACCTTGGCCGCGAGAAGCGCCGGTTCGTCCCCGGCCTCCTCCACGGAAACGAGAAGTCCCTCGCCGCGGGAGATGAGCCGATTTTCCCGGGATCGTGTCCGCCCATAGCCTCTTGAGACGACGCCGATGCGGAGGCCGGCCCGGGAAAAACGCGCGCAGAGGGCCGCCACCAGAGGAGACTTTCCCGTGCCTCCCGCCTCGATGTTCCCCACGCTGATCACCGGCAGGGGGCTTCGTTCCCGCCTTCTCCATCCCCCCTCGTAGCCTTTCCGGAAGAGGGTCACTCCCGCCCCGTACAGAAGGGCCAGCGGCCAGGCCAACGGTCCCAGGGGAGTCATCGGGGCTCCGGGAAGAGGGCCAGGACCGGCTTAAGGCCGGCCATGGTCCGGTCGATGGGTCCTCCGAGGCGGTCAAAGACCCGCCGGGCCGCCTCCCCCATGGTCCGGCGCCGCTCCGGAGAGCGGGCGAGCCCGATCAAGGCCGGCTCGAGGGCGGACGGATCCGGAAGCTCAAGTGTGGCCCCCTCCGAGCGGAGAGGATCGACCAGGGCCGCAATATGGTCCTGATGGGGGCCAAGAAGGAGGGGTTTGCCATGATAGGCGGCCTCGACGGGAGAGTGCCCTCCCACCGGGTCGAGCGTGCCGCCGACAACGACCATGTCGGCCTCGCCGAGAAGCCATCCCAGCTCTCCGTAGGTGTCGAGGATATAGACCGGCAGGGTGTCCGGATCATCGGGGGAAGGCCCGGCGGTGCGAAGACGGGGAGTCGCCATTTTTGGCAGGCTGGCCACAAGCTCCGGGAGCCTCTCAAGATGGCGAAGGGCCAGGACCGGATGGATCCGGATCCCTTGTTGTCGGGCAGCGAGGCAGGCCTCGACAATCCTGCGGGCCTCCCCGGGATGGACGGAGCTTCCCGCAAGAAGCAGGGGAGAGTTGGCGGACGGCGGAGTCTGCCTGTTGAGCCAGGAGCGCAGGCTCTCGATGCGCCGGGGATCGTCCGGCTCGGCCAGGGCCAGATCCCACTTGAGATTGCCCGTCACGGCCAGGGCCTCCTCCCTCACCCCCAGACTTTGAAATCTCTCCCGATCGCGTTCCTCGGAGACCAGGAC
>ACXJ01011398.1_pt1 | contig 24003 bp, 23 predicted proteins | sample 870861 | NCBI WGS metagenome assembly ACXJ01 (sample SAMN02954270, study PRJNA29437) | mine drainage metagenome | biome: terrestrial; feature: Richmond mine; material: biofilm; isolation source: combined biofilm from UBA (pink subaerial biofilm) and UBA BS (thick... ... | reverse complement strand
GTCCCATTTTGCCCGCATCGGCTTCCAGAGGAATAAAGGCTTCCGTTACCTGACCCCGAAGCTTCTGGACGCACTTCCTCACCGAACTTTCACTTCCCGGGAACTGATACTCCTCGACCAGCCGGGTATAGACCCTCCGGGCGGTGTGCCGTTGCTTCCGGGGTCTCTCCTCGTCTTCCTTCAGCCATTGTTCGATCACCCCCTTGAGAGGTCCCATCACTGGTGCCGGTTTTTCACAGCTCAGCCGGTATCGGGGAATCTCCTTCATCCTGATCGCTTTCCTCACCGTGACCCGGCTGATCGTAAGATGCCGCGCAATCTGCCGGATCGACCATCCTTCCTGAAGATGTTTCTTCTTGATAAACTCGATGTGGACCATTCCGATCATCCTTTCTTCCTCCTGCTTCACTGTTGTCCTTAATCAACAACAACGTTACAGGAGTGGGTGCCAGGGTGGTCCATTTTTTCATTCCCATTTCCCCTTGAAGTGGTCTAATTTCAGATTACTATTCACACCTTTCCAGACGTCATTTTAATGGATAACGCATTCCAGCATGTCCGGGACCTGTCTATTGTCATGTCGAGTTCCCGCGGAGGCGAGACCATCGAGGACCGACACAATGTCCGGTCCACGATCGTCACCTCCCAGATCCCGCTTGCCGAATGGCACGACAGGATCGGAGATCCCACCCTGGCCGAGGCATTCCTGGATCGACTGGTTCACGGAGCCTATATGATTGAAATGAAAGGCGAATCCATGCGAAAGGCAAAGACAGCCGTTCCGGCTGCCTCTTGATCTGATCTTCGGCAAGGAGGGAAATCAGGGGACTCGGGGGGTGGCAACTTTGAAGCAGAACAGGTGGCAACTTTCATCGGAATACGCACGCATGCGGCCGTCCAGGCCCTTCGGAAAACGCTTTGCTGACATGTCAATGCTCCTTGGGCCACCGATTGAGGGTCGGGCGCTCCGATGAATTCAGAGCTCCGAAAACCACAGATGGGCCTAGACTGAGGTTTACAAAATTTAATATGATAAACAAAATGTAAACCATCAAAGGAGGGGCTGCCATGATTGGTCAACGGTTGTACCGAGCCCGAAAAGCGGCAGGTTTGTCGCTGCGTGATCTGGGGGCCCGGGTGGGGCTCACACATGCCGCCATCAAGAAGTACGAGGATGAGCAGGCAACTCCCTCGTCCACAACCCTACTGAAGCTCGCGCACGCACTCAACGTACGCACGGAATATTTTTTCCGGCCGGAAACGGTCGCGCTCGATCGAATCGAGTATCGCAAGCGCAGCACTCTGCCCAAGAAGCGGCTTGAAGCGATTGAGCACGAGGTAATCGATCAGATCGAGCGGCGGATTGAGCTTGAAAATCTATTTCCATCGCCACCAGTTGTTCCTTTTGCGCCTGCTCAAAATCTGCCAGCATTGGTTAGCGATCTCTCTCAAATCGAAGATGCTGCCGAAGCCGTCCGCAAGGCATGGGATCTGGGTTATGACCCAATTCCTGACCTTATCGACGTTTTGGAAACGCATGGCATTCGCGTGCTCATGATCGATGCCAATGCTGATCCCAAATTCGATGGTCTGGCCGCTTCCGTCAATCAGATGCCGATCATTGTTGTTGGCAGTAACTGGCCTGGTGACCGCCAGCGCTTCACGCTTGCCCATGAGCTCGGGCATCTAATGCTCGGCAACCGTCTGGCAGATGGCATCAATGAAGAAATTGCGTGCAACCGATTCGCCGGAGCATTTCTGATTCCGCGCCAATCGGTGACGCAAGAACTTGGAGCTCATCGCAATTACATTGAGCCAAAAGAATTAGCGCTGCTCAAGGAAGAGTTTGGGCTTAGCATGGCTGGCATTCTTTACCGTGCTCGTGACTTGGGTATCGTTTCTCCGGCATGGCGTGATGATCAGGCGAAATTGTTTCGCATAAAAGGATGGCATCTAACAGAGCCTGGCAAGCCCTATCCACCAGAGAAAGCTCACGTCTTCGAGCAACTGATTTTTCATGCGCTCGGGGAAGATTACATCGGTGAATCAAAGGCAGCTGAGTTGATGAAAATGTCGCTCACAACCTTCCAGACAGTCCGAGCTCTGGAGGGCAGTGATGCTGCTTCTCATCAGTGATGCGAACATTCTGATTGATATTGAGATTGGCGGTCTCGTTGCGCCCATGTTCAGTCTTGATTATCAATTTGCAGTGCCAGACATTCTCTTTTATGAGGAATTGGAGGGACAGCACGCCCACCTGATTGACATGGGACTCCAGCCAAAGGACCTCGATGAGGCAATGGTGGCTCGCGTTAGCGAATTCGCAGCACAGTATCCACGACCAGGCCGCAATGATCTATTTGCTCTGGTTCTGGCTGCAAGCGAGAAATGCCCTCTGCTTACAGGAGACAAGGATCTGAAAGCGGCGGCTGAAGCTGAAAATGTCGAAGTACGCGGAACACTGTGGTTGGTTAATGAAATGGTGCAAACCGGCAAGATTACGGTGCATGTCGCCCGCAACGCATATCAACTCATGCGTGCCCATGGTCGAAGGCTACCGTGGGATATGGCAGAACAAATGTTGATGGCGCTGGAATCTACGCATAAAGTGCAATAACGATAAGGGAAAGAACAAACACAATGACGAAGACACTTGAAGCCCACGATAAGTTGATCCGCGAGATCTTCGAAGGCACCGACACCCTGAACCTCCGGATGCGCACCCGGAAACAAACCGAACGGGAAATCAGGGAGAACCATAGAAGAACGGGGGGGAGACAATTCCGTATATGTGCTTATTTTGGGTTTCTTCAAGCCAGTTGGTTCTGGTTTCTCCTAAAACCAGAATGTTGTTCCTGAAGGCCTATGTGTTTCCTTTTTCGAAGTGAGAAAACCGGGAGGGAGTGTTCGCCATGACGAGACTTCCCGTTCTTTTTCACAAGACTGAGCAATACAAACACATTTTTTGAGGATCACTCCCATTTTGACCCCACCCCAGCCATCCCAAACAATTCTCTTGAAAACTGCTGCCAATTTAACTACATTTTTAACTAAAATACTTCTGGTAATCATTTTTTGAGATCAGTAACGATTTTTTGAGGTCTGATGACATTGGACACGACACAGAACCGGCTGGCAGGCTATGCGCTTCTGATAGAGCAATACGACTTGAGCGCTTTGCCGAACTGGCACTCGTCCTCCGTCAGCCCGACCGGAACGCTGCGGTCGACCATTCAGGAGGGGCAGGTGGAATCCGTCTACCCCCAGTCTTATTGGCCTGGAGACGGGACGGGAGACCATCTGGAGTTCGCCCTCAAATATGATGGCATCAACCTGGGGCTGCTGTCGGCCCTTTTCGAGATGGTCCCGGCAGGCGAGATAGCGGACTGGATCAGCTCGAAGCCGACCGGGAAATACGCCCGCAGGGTCTGGTTCCTGTATGAATTCCTGACTGGACGGAAACTTCCGCTGCCGGATCTGACCAAGGGGAATTACATTGAGCTGCTGGAATCGGACCGTTACTACACCGCAGTGCCCGGTCGACGCGTGCAGCGCCAGAGGGTCATTGACAATCTGCTTGGCAGGAAAGAGTTCTGTCCCATCATCCGGCGTACCGAAAAACTCGCCGCCATGGAGGGGATCGACCTGCGGAAACGGTGCGAAGAGGTCGTGACCTCCTATCCACCGGAGCTTCTCAGGAGAGCCTTGAGCTACCTGTATCACAAAGAGACCAAGTCCTCATTCGAAATCGAACATATCAAGCCGAGCGCCTCCCGGACGGAGAAATTCATCGGCTTGCTGGAGATGGCCGAGCACAAGGATTTTTGCGAGAAGACTCTCCTGATCGACGTGCAGAACCGCATCGTCGATCCACGCTTCCGGGACACGGATTACCGGGCCACCCAGACCTACGTCGGGCAGACCATTTCCTACCAGAAACAGCTCGTTCATTATGTCTGCCCGAAGCCCGACGATCTCCCGGAACTGATGAAGGGACTGCTCATCGCCCACCAGGCAATGAAGGAAGGCGCGGTCCCCGCCATTATCCATGCCGCCGCCATCTCCTACGGCTTCGTCTTCATGCATCCCTTCGAGGACGGTAACGGCCGTATTCACCGTTTTCTCATTCATAACATCCTGTTCCTGCGCGGCGCGATCCCGACAGGTCTCATGTTTCCGGTCTCCGCTGCCATGCTGAAAAATCCGGCGCTTTACGATCACTCCCTGGAGGCTTTCTCAAACCCGCTGATGCGGCTGGTTGAGTACGACTTGGACGATCTTGGCCAGATGACCGTGCCGGGTGAGACCGGGCGTTTGTACAAGTATATCGACATGACCCCCCAGGCAGAGGCATTGTACGATTTCGTCAAGCTCACCATCGAGCACGAACTGGTGGAAGAACTCGATTTTCTGGCGAATTACGACAAGACCAAGCAGGCCATTCAGGAAATCGTGGACATGCCCGACCGCCTCATTGATCTTTTTATCCAGCTCTGCCTGCAAGACAATGGTCGCCTTTCGTCGAGAAAGAGGGAATCGCATTTCGGGTTTCTGACCGATGGCGAGTTGGCCGACATGGAAAACGCCGTCCGGGAAGGATACGCGAGGAACTGAGCTTCAAGGATCGGATACTGTCCCTCTCAGCCTGGGAGATCGATCCGCCGCCGCTGTGGGATGAGCAGCGGTGGAGAGTCGGACTCTGGGGTGGAGACACCACCTCAGCTCAACAAGCTTTTGAGATCCTTGAGCATCAGGAACNNGTGGTACGGATCGGTCGGGCTGGGTTCGAATCCCCAAGACTCGTTCCACTGACACGCTGCATCGTCCTTCGCATGGACCAGCAGGCAGCGGATGGCGNCCTGTGCCGTGCGCAGCAGCGCATCNNTGAGCAAGGACTGGGCCAGGCCCCGGCGCTGATGCTCCTTGTCCACCGCGAGCCGGGCCAGGATCATGACCGGTACCGGGTGGCGCGCTATCCCCTTCATCACCCTCGACGGCGCGGCTTCCGGATCGACGCTGCCGACGGCGAGGCTGTAGAAGCCAAGCACCAAGTCACCCTGGCAGCAGACGTAGGTCTGCGCGCTGTTGGCCTTCTGGCTGACGAACGCGTAGCGCTGCAGGAACTGGTTCAGCGCGGCCTGGCCGCAATCGAAGGCATCAGTCTGATCCGTTGCGGCCAGCTTGCGAACGGGTGCGTAGCCATTGCTCAACCCAGCACCCCAGGTTCACGCAGTAACTTCTTCAGGCGCGGCTTGCTTTGCACCGGACGATCCAGTGCTTCCTGGAACGCCTGCCACTGCGTGTCATTCAGCACGAACTGACGACGATCCGCCAGCGTTTGGGCCGCCGCCGTCACGCCCGCGTCGAGCAGGAACTCGCTGACGTTCTTGTGGCAGGCACGTGCGGCCTCCTGCAGCAGTTGCTTGACCGGCGTGCTTGCACGAACGTCAATGCGTTCGGTCTTGGATAGATTCAGGATGCCCATGGTGCCCCTCCGGACTGATTGTGGATTTACTCATTATACTTGTCCTGACAAGTGATCTCTGCCCGCAGTCATGCACGCGCATCCATCCGTCCGTATTGCGTTTCCTTGGCCACCCAATTCTGCAATCCAACCCCTCGGTTCGTCTGCGCGTAACTCGTTGATCTGTATGGTGCTGACTTATGGCCTTTGCGGACTTCGCACCAGTTTCAGGGAGCGAGGAATGGCCAGGAGAGAACGGAGTGTCCATTATGGAAAGAATCGGTGTCCACCATGACGAGAATTCCTGTCCATCATGGGGAGAATCGGTGTCCACCATCAGGAAGAATCGCTGTCCATCATGCACAAGAATCGGTGTCCGCCATGGGCGAGAATATGCAGTACCGTTACCGGAAACGGAATCAGTGGTATTTTGAACTACCAAGTAGGAGAAAAAAGGCTTGGTATCATCGTTGGAGCTTTCCAGACTCGCCCGAATACTGGTCGATCTGTACGACCCCCGATTCTCTATTGGTCCAGCGTCTGCGGATTTTATCCTTCGAACGTCTCGAACTGGCTTCGGGGACGGGAGACGCTTTCCGAGGAGAACGTTGCCCGCCTTCTCTCCGTCCTGTCCTTTGACCCGGAAACCCTGAAGCACGATCAGTCCCATGCGTTGCATCGGGAAGAAGATTATTCTGTTCTCCAGAAATTGTCTCTATAACCTCCATGCCTTTTTCCTCCCCAGGGGTCCCTTTTTCATTTCCTACTTGGGGGGTATTTTACATTTCCGATTGACACGAGAACCCTATCCCAAAAATCGGAGGTTGAAAAAACGGCCAGATCGGTCAAATAATAACCCCGGATCGAAGTTCGGAATCTCCCTCCGGAAGTGATGTCATCAGGAATGATATCGAAGCGCTGGCCGAAAAATCGGGACTGACGGACTGGAAGGTCGCGGAGATGATCAAAGACCGGAGTCCCGGGTAGCCTTTCAAAGCGGGAAAAACATAAATGGACATCCAACGATTGAACCGATTTATCGATGCCATAGAATCATACGAAAAAGAATTGGAGGGTTTAAAATATACAAGTATCTTTACGGCGACATATATATCAAAAGAAAAAATAAACTGCTTAAAGATACTTGAAATTGCCTATCGCAATCTAAAAGCCAACTCTAAAATTTCCCTCCCAGAAAAAAATATTCCAGAAATTTTATTCTCGATCAAAGATGTTCCTTCTATCCTCTCAGATATATTTATCGATCATTCATGTTTACTTGATTTGCTCCAACCTAAACCCATTCCAGACTTTCCAAAATTTCCAAAGCGACCTCCAAATGATCTAGTTCCCTCTGGGTTTATAAGAATTGCCAAAAGAACAGAAAAAAGAGCAGAGGCGCTTGAAATTAAAGCAAAAATGCTAAAACAAGAATTCGAACAGACGTTTTCTTCAGATATGTCGAAATTAGGGGTATTAAAAAAAACCTGTCTTAATGTAACTCCCGAAAAGTTCACTTGCCTTTTATTAAAAATAGCCGATTGTTTTTTTCCCCTTCCACCAAAACTTCGGTTAACTTCTTTTGATGTAGATTATGATCCCACTTCTCGCATAGTTATCAATACAATCGAATTGCCTGATCTTTCGAAGTTAAAAATTGTTAAAGAAAAAGATTCAAGACCCCTCTCCCAAACCGCGAGAAAACAAATTACCGAAACCATCTTTTATTCTTTAATTCTCCGGGCAGCCTATCTTACATCCAAGTCGGATGCTGGAAACTGGTTTGATTTAATTGCCATAAACGTTAAACAAAAATGGAACGATCCCGCCACAGGGACACCCCGAGAAGGTATTATTGCGTCTTTGCAAACTTCCAAGGAGGAGATAATAGCGCTTCATTTGAATAACGTTGACCCGAAATCTTGTTTTCGCCATTTAAAGGGAATCTCAACCCCCTCACTGGAGCGAATAACGCCAGTACGTCCAATATTTGTCATGAACAAGGATGACCGAAGGATAATTGAAAATCGGGACATTGCTGAAGGATTGGAGTCAGAATCAAATTTAGCGCTAATGCCATGGGAAGATTTTGAACATCTCATCCGACAACTCTTTGAATGGGAATTCGCAGACAAAGGGATTGAGGTGAAAGTTACACGGGCATCACATGACAGAGGCGTAGATGCGATTATGTTTGATCCCGATCCACTGCGGGGTGGGAAATATGTTCTTCAGGCAAAACGCTATACGCGCCCTGTTGATGTAGCTGCAGTCCGCGATCTGTACGGCACGATTTTGAACGAAGGCGCAAATCGTGGCATTCTCGTTACCACAAGCAGTTATGGACCAGACACTTATGAATTTTCAAAAGACAAACCTATTTCCTTGGTAGATGGACCTAATCTCATTTTAATGTTGCAACGTCACGGACGTAAATATCGCATTGACATTGAAGAGGCCAGGAAAATGAATTTGACCGACGGATGAAGAGTCTTTTTTCGGATGGTCAGATTTGATTCTCCTCAATTCTGGCCCGCAACTGAGTCTCATCCATCAGCAGTATTCCGTTAGACCCGGTAATTCTGGCAGCCCTGAATCGACCCAGTCTTTTTTCCTCGCTGGCCATTGTGGATCACACGCAAGACTACATGTGGAAACAAAGAGTTAACCATTTTGTTTCTCCTTACCTTAAGATTTGGTGAGATTCATCGGGAGATCGGGGTACCCCCTCCATTTTATTATAGAAACGAGCGGAGCAGGTCTCCGACAGGGGGAGGAAATGAGAAGGAGTAAAACTTCGGACTCGCAAGGAACATATAGTCTGTATTGACACTCCTAACGATGAAGTTTTCAGGAAAATCGTAACCATTCTATCACTCAAGGAGGATTAATGGCTTCTATTCAAAAAATGCGCATGGTGTTCATTGCTTCTTTCCTCGGAATTGCCCTCACCGGCTGTGTTTCCGCCAAATCTCCGATTGGAGGATATATCTATACAGACGCATCATGGGGCGCCATGCTCAATCCAGGTCCCATTGGAACAAAGGTGGGGAAGTCCTGCCAAAAAGCCGCACTTGGCTTTACCCTCGGGGGAGATGCAAGTATCTCGGCAGCCCTAAAGGGCACTGGCATCACAAGAATTTCCTATGTGGACTACTCGTCAAAAAGTTATCTGCTATTTTTCGGCGAGTACTGCACAATTGTTCATGGTTCCTGACCTGATTTTGCATTTTTAAATAATGGATACCACTACATCTTAGCCTGAGGAGGATTTCTGATTGTGAAACGTATATTTCTTTCAGCTACCCACCCACCCCGGTCGTTGTTGTGTCGTTCAAATCGCATTACAGTAATGATCCTTCTGTCTTTTGTCCTCGCAACCGGATCATCTGGGATGGCTTTTGCCGGGGAAAATCCTCCTCCACCTCCGGTCCCTTCCCCTTTGAGCCTTTCGGGAGGAAACACTCCAAATCCGTCCAACGGCACCATTTCAGGACAAATGATGACGGCACAACAGGCTGCGATGGGTCAGCAGGCCAATGCGCAAACCATCAAAAACGATTCCTTCCAGGGGAACATCCCGAGGTCGACCAGCATTTCCCCAAGTTTTTCCTACCTCGACACCTTTGGCAGCAACTCCTTTAATGGAGGCTACGGTGGGGGCCTTGAGGTCACCCACTGGGTTTCCTCAAGCTTTGGGTTAACGGGAGCGATCGGACTCGAGTCATTCGAGGCCGGGAAATTGAGCGGAAGCACCGCCAACAGCGGCCTTCCTGCTCAGTCAGGATCCCCTCTTCTGCTTGTTACAATCGGAGCCATTTATGATTTTACCGGTGGAAAAGACTGGATCAATCCGCAGGCGTTTCTGGATGTTGGACCAACGCTTTCCCTGAACGGTGAATCCATGCCTTTTTATGCAGACATGGGGCTTGGTGTGAGCACACCCCTTGCCAAAATCTCGAAGACGCTCGATGGCATGTCCCTTTTTGCAGACCTTCGCGGAGCTTATCTCAACAATATGGGAGGAGGAGTTGCAGATATTGCTGGAGCTGTGGTTGGACGAGCCAATCACGCGGGCATGTTCTATATGCCAGTCGAGTTCGGAATGACCTTTGTCTTCTCGGAGCCTCTTTGAAATCGATCATAAAAATGGAGGAAGTTATTATGCTGCAGAAGATTCCAAAATTCGTTAGGACGATCATCGTATTCCTGTTTTTCCTGATTTTGCCAGCAAAGTCTTTTGCCTTTTCGGTGGGATCAACCCCTCCATCCGGCAGTGTGAATGGGAATACTCTCCAGGAAACACAGCAAAATCAACAAATAGGGGGTGGTTTTTCAATACCATGGCCTTGGTGCATATTCTGATTCAAAGTTGCCAGCGATTCTGATCCAAAGTTGCCACTTATTCTGGTCAAAGTTGCCACCCCCCGAGTTCTCCTGAAATTCCCCCTGTCGAATCCATTCAACCATTGCGGATACTCTGGCTCGTTCCCTGTGTTTTTCACTCTCAGGAAGGAGTCGGAGATGGTCCTGGAGGATTCCCATGTACAACGTGCTGGAAGTCTTGAAACAGCGGTATCAGGAGAAAGAGACATCGTTCCGGAAGATCGCGCAGTCGGTCGGCATCTCGCGGCCGACGGTCCGGAAGTATCTGGGTCTGGCCGAAACGATCGGGATCAGGGATTGGCCGCTTCGGGAAGAGACGGGAGACATGGCACGGCTTCGGTCGGCGCTCTTTCCGGACAGGAAGGCGCCGGCGGTGTCGGGGTCGCCCCTCCCGGACTGGACGGAAGTGGAGGAGGAACTGAAGCAGAGGAAAAAAAGCGGGGGTGACCCGGAGGCTTCTGTGGGAAGAGTACCGGATGGTCGATGATTGCTGAACCGAAAAGAACAAAACAGTCTTCAGGAATGGTCTCTCACCTTTTCGTTCTCGAGCTTGCGAACCCAAGGTTGACTCCGTTGGAAATCACCTGTAAGTCCCTAACTCCATCCAAAGGCTCAATATTTAAAAAGGGAGTGCCTGTTCCAATGATGCTCCCCACTGTAGCATCTCCCTCTCTTGGCTCAGACAACTGACCGAAAGAGGATCCGCTCCCCATTAAACTTCCCATAAAAGGCCCTCCCGAGATGCTTCCATTTGACATATTCATGCCGATTGCCTGGATCGGACCGGACAAAGTCACTGGATCGGACGTCATCACCGTAGTCGAGGTGGGGAGGGATATCCAAACATTTCCGGATCCTGAATTTGCCGGATTGATGGTCCCCGTCCCCGTGATCGTTCCTCCTCCGAAGGAGTAATTGGACCACAATGCGCCTCCTGACAAGGAGAAATTCCCTGTTCCGAGGAGAGCACTCACAGAAATTCCTGATCCGGGATTCGGGGTTGAAAAAGCCCCCGTGCTTCCCGTGTAGGACGCCCCCTGACCCGAGACAAAACCATTCAGGGTCGCGTTCGAATCGGAAGGAGTGAGTGTGACACTTGTTCCCCCGTTATAAGTCATGACGGGATTGTCAATGTTTCCAGTCAGTGCAAGCGTCTTCGGGGTGATCGCCCCTCCCGTGAAAGTTGTCGGAAGAGTGTAGTTCGAAGAGAGGAATCCGCCGGCTCCCGTCAGATCCGATCCCGTCACGGAAAGCCATCCCCCGATGTTCGTTCCCACATTCGCGCTGTTCAATGTTCCTGGCAGAGAGGTATTGAGGGTGGCCGTCTGCCCGGCCACCCCCGTAAAGAGCGTGTTGGATCCCGTCAGGACAAGACTGGCGTTTCCGTCATATACCTTCGACCCAGTGGTGGCTGCCGAAAGAATGGCCTTCGAGATTGTCGCTACGACCGAACTGGAGAACCCGGCCAGGAGATAACCGGACGCGTTCGCTCCCGAAAGGATCAATCCTCCCTGATAAAGAACAGGAATATTGGATGCGGCATTTGGAGAGGAAAAATTTCCTGAGGCTGTTCCCACGGCACTCACGGAATTTCCGGGCAGAATACCATTGAGCGAAGGAGACCCGGTCAGGGTTGCCGACGTTGTCCCGTCGTAGGTCTTGTTAGCGGCAGTGATATTTGCAGTCAACGGGAAATAAGAGACTGGGGTGACGGGAGTACGGAGGACAGGATAAAGATAACTGCCCGTTCCCATCTGCCATATCGAGGTGAAGTCCCAGTTCGGGTTCACACCCCCGTTGGCCGTTGTTGCGGAGGTGAAGTTGGCCTGGGTCTGCATGTTTGATGTATTCATTCCTGTAGCGAAAGAAGCGCCACCATTGCTCTGACCGGAAGTCATCGTGTTCCAGAAGTCATGGCTCCCGGTTGACCCCCCACAGCAAATGACACCGAACCCGCCAGTTGAGGATGTACCGGATACGTTTCCGACGCTGTAGGAATCAGTCACGGAGCCTCCATACAATGCCCCGACCAACCCCCCGACATAGTTATGGTTGCCTCCAGACACACTCCCTGCAGCATAGGAGTTCGAAATTGTCCCCGCATGAATCCAGCCGACCAGACCTCCGACACTGCAGCAATTATTACTATTTTGGCTGGCTGGATTAACGATAACATTGGCCGTGCTGAAAGACTGGTCGATCGAGGCTCCGGACGTATAGTTGACTCCAACCAATCCGCCCATGTTCGTTGGGGCAGTTATTGTGCCGGAAGAAGACGATTCCTCGATCAGCCCTTGGTTGATACCGACAAGACCTCCATAGCCAGCCGAGTTTCCCGACCCATTGCCGGAAGCATTGAGCGTGATTCCCGAAACGGTTACATTTGAGATGGTTCCGTTGTTCAGACCGACGAGCCCGCCAATATTTTCAAAAGAACTGCTAGAATTTCCAGCGGTCACAGACTCGTTTGAAAGGGTCAGATTCCGGATCTGGGCTGTTAAAGATGTCACATCGAAAAGACCGGCATAGTTCATGCTTGGACCATTGATCGTCAGGCCGTTGATCGTGTGATCCAGTCCATTGAATATGCCGGTAAAAGGAGTGACCGCGGTTCCGATCGGAGTAAATGCGCTCGCAGTGATATCTTTTCCCAAGGCATAGTCGCCTGACAGATTGGTGGAGACGTTCTGAAGATTGGTGGCATTATTCACTAGCATATAGGCTATAAAGGTCGAGCCCCCGCTAGTCGTCACATTCGAGAACGTGGTTGGGGTCGAAAAACTTGACGGGTCGTAGTAGAAGGAGACATTCCCGCCCCCACTTGCCGAAATGCTTCCTCCATTCATGACGACCGTTCCCGTTCCGGTTCCCGTGTCGTCCGCCCGCGCACGGAGACTCCCGCCAGTGATCGTGAGGTTGGCTCCGGTGTTGAAATTGACGTTCCGATAGGCCTGCAAAGTCAATGTATGCGTGGACCACGACAGTCCCGTATTCACATTGATATCCCCATTTGTCCCGGTCTGGCCCTGCATGGAATCGATCGTAATATTGTTGCTGGCGAGCAGACTGTCGAGCTGGATGCCGGTAATGTCCCCCCCGCTGGATGCGATGGTGTAGTCCACCGGATCGATTGTCCATTGGCCGGTGACACCCTTGGATGCCGCGGTGGTGATCTTGGAATCCGGGGCAATTGTCACATGGACTCCCGATGTCTCGATCGCCCCGCCATTCCCTCCATTCGGTGCGGAAGCGTCGAGGGTTCCCGCCACATTCGTTGTTCCATTCTCCATTCCCGACAGGAGCACGATCTTTCCGTTCTTCATGCCCAGGCTCTGGGCCTCGACAATCCCCGTGTTGTTCACCACCGAGGCCACGAGCGAGTATTGGGCTCCGGCCTTCAGAAGAATCTTCCCGCCATTGGCTTTCAGGATCCCTCCATTATTGATCGTGCTTTGAACAGTGTTCTGGTTCACCACAAGATCCACAAGATCGTTCCCCGAAAAATCCAGGGAGACGGTGCTTCCTGCCCCCAGCGCCACCGTTCCCGACGGGGCCTCGATCGTGCCGGTGTTCGTGACATTCCCGCCCACAAAAACCACCGATCCTCCGGGAAGCGCTTTGATGGTCCCGGCGTTGGTCACCGGGCCCGAGCCCGAGAAGAGCGCATGGGTTCCGAAGGCAAATTTGTCGAGATCCATGGCGGCCGCCATGAGTCCTCCGACGTTCACCTGGGCGCTCTTTCCAAAAACGATCCCGTAGGGGTTCATGAGAAAGACCTGACCGTTGGCAGTGAGATGACCTAAAATCTGGCTTGCCGAAGTTCCGGCGATAAAGTTCAGGGCTACCGAGTGAAACGATGGCTGGAGAAAGTTGACGGTCTGAAGGACCCCGATATTGAAGCTGTTCCAGTTGATTGAAAGGGTGTTGCTGTTCTGGAGGATGGTCAGGGCATTGCCGATTCTGGAAACACTACCGGTTCCGGAGATGACTTTCCCTCCGTGAGGCAGGGCGAAGACCGGAAGTCCCGTCCCGACCGCCATTCCTGCCGAAAGGACAAACGCCAGAACGTTTCTTCCGATTCTGTCGCCTCTCAATTACACTCCTCCCGATCCTGCCAAGGTCCTGTCCCGACCGTTTTTACCCTCATTTTTCCGAGGAAAATCGTATTCGACCGTTTTCGTGCCCCGAACAACGTCGCCGGATCCGATCGATATCCCCTTCTGCGCTCCCGGATCCTTTGACACACTGGCCGGAGTCATCGACGATCGGGGGCGGCAATCGCCAGCACCGGAGTCGCTGAAAAGCGAACACACTGCTTCGTCCAGAGAAACCGGTTCTCCGTGGTAAGCGTTCCCGAGACATCCTCGGCCGTGGCATTATTCTTCCCGAGCATCTGCAGTGTCTCGATCACCGCCCGCTGCTTGAGGCGGGTCGCGTCCTGCCGGAAGAAGAGCGGTCTCACCGTACATCGGCCCCCAACGATCCGGGCCTCCCGAACCCCCGACACCGGAAGTCTGTGAAGGTAAAGATGGCTTGATGTCACCGTTCCGGCTGTCCAGGGGGTGACCGTCGTGCAGGCAGAAAGACACCCGCCCAACATCAGCATCCCTATTACCCCTATTGCTCTTTTCCGCATCGTTTTCCCCGCCCGGTTTTCCATCACCCTCTCCCCGTTCTTTTGTGATCCGGCCCGTTCCTTCAAAAACTCTTTTCCACTTGAAACCAAGCCTGAACAGGTGAGGTCGCCCCCACCACCTGGGGAACTCCTCCCACCGGAACCGACAGCTCGAATCTTGTCAGCCACCCGTAGGGGGCTGCCCAGACTTCGCCCACTCCCGGTCCCATCAGGGTGAGAAAACTGGTCGCGTAGGTTACCCCGCCCGCGTCGAAGAAGAGGGAGCTCTGAAACGTTCCCGGAAGGGAGTCCCAATTCCAGGTGTGCCGAAGCTCCGCCGTCGCCGTATACCCCTGGTTCCCGAACAGGACGGCCGTCGAGTATCCCCGCACCGATCCGGGTCCTCCCATCACATACTGCTGGACCTCGTCGAGCGCCCCGGTCGCGATCTGGCCGTTCCCGGAAACAAAGAAGCTGTTTCCGGCTCCCGGCAAGGACTGTGTCCGTTCCAGAAGTCCCCGCCACACGCTCCGGAATCCGGGGGTGGTGGCCGCGTAGGGGTCGTTGGCCGGACTGTAGCCGGCCGCCAGGGTGAGATAGTACGGCGCATAGGACAGGCTTCCGTCCGTGCTTCCCCCGCCAAAGGCCCCGTCTTTCCTGTCTCCGGTCAGGGTCGCCGTGGCCATGTCGAGGGTCCGGTCATTGGCCGCCCCGGTCGCCTGGTCGAAGGTATCGGACACCGCATAGTGGTCATATCCAAGGCGAAGGGTCAGATTTCCGTCCGTCCTGCGGATCAGCGGTTGGGTGATCCACCCGCTGATGGTCTGGGCGTACCCGCTGGCTCCCAGTGCCAGAAGGTTGTTCGCGTTGGGGTTGTAGCCGATCGGGGAGACCCCGCCCCCCAGACGGTAGTCCATGGCCGAGTACCCGACCCCGATTTTCGTGCCCTTTCCATCGACGAGGACTTCGTAGGCCACACGACCATACTCGAACCCTCCGAAGGAAGTGGTTGCGCTGACCGTCAGCGTGTCCCCGTGGTGGAGGAGATTGTTGATCACGCCTATCCCGTTCAGCCGGAAGCTTCCGGTGTAGGGATCCCCGTAGTCGTCCACCGAAAGGTTCCCCGAGACCATCGGGGCCGACAGAACATCCACATCCAGGTCGGCCGACCCGATGCGCTCTCCCGGAGAAAGCGTCGAGATCACCTGTGTTCCCGGAATATCCGTCATCAGGCTGAGATCCCCGTCCAGGGACCCGCCCTCGATCGGTTGCCCGGGAGAAAGGTCCGAGAGGGTCGAATCAAGGAGCCCCTCCGACACCCGGCTGTCGTTATGCAGGCGGATCTTGCCATACCGGGCCTCGATGACCAGAATGGTCACGACCCCTTTTTCAAGGGTTTGCTTGGGAAGAATGGCCCGGGTCAGGGGATACCCTTGCTTCTTGTAGAAGTCCGTAATCCGGCCGACGTAATTCTGGATCCCGGCAAACGTCAGGGTCTTGCCCTCTCCGTCTTTGACGAGTGCATGGAGCCTGGCTGTCTTGAACAGGGTGTTCCCGGTGATTCTGAATCCCGTCACCAGGATGGCGAGCCCCCCGGAGGGCGCGGAATGCGTTGGCACCGTGTTGTGGATCGTGACCGGAGGAGCCGCCTTGGGCGCCGGAAGGTTTGGCTGGACCTGCTGCAGGATCTGTCCCGCTCCGAACGGAGCCACCGGGGCGGCGAGGAGCCTGTCCGGACAAAGAAGAAACGCTCCGATGACTGTAGCGATCCGCCCGATCCGTTTTAATCCATTGGTCCTGTCGTTACTCTTCATGGATGAGCGCATTAAACGGAATCCTGGACTGTGATTCGCAAATGCTGCCAGTGCATGGAGGGAAGGTCGGAATTCGTGAGAAAAATAATGATGAATATTTTTCTCGGCCGGAGGTCTTAGATCTTTTTCTCTTCAAAAGACCCTGACCTCCGAAAGACTGCCCTCGCAAGGGGATTCAAGGAGTCCTTCCCGACCAATGACGGACCTGTGATTTCCCGGTCGGCCCCGTCTCGATCCCGAAAGATACTCACGGATCCTCAAGGAGCAGGAAGGTTCCCGGCTTCTCTGCGAGTTACGGCCGTGGGCAAGCCAGAAAAGACCTCCGCATTTTGATGGCGTTTCGTCGACGAAACTCTATTTCATGCAATAAGGTTTTTTCTCGCCGTAAAAGACATTTTTCTGACAACTTGAATGCGAATCAGTATATAAATCCGAATGCTTAAAAAGCAATGATTCCTGATGAATTCCTCAACACTTACGGAATCATCGACCACAAGGAACGGGATACAGGACGGCTCGAATCGGGAACACCAGGAGAAAACCGGCTTTTCATCCCCAACGGGGGCACCATCAGATTCTGCCAACGATCCGGATCGATCATACAGGCGATTTTCTCAAGATCTTCCGTAGAAAATCCCCTTTATCCCCATATCGGCAAAATGAGAACTGATCTGAAGTCAGACGTTTTACACAAGGAATAATCGACATGAAAACTGTTGAGATATTGATGAAAACGGGAGAGCGACCCACTCTGCCTTCACAAACTCCAATGGGACCGAAACAGTTCTCTTTCCAAAAAATGGGCTGGGTTCTCGAGATAGCTTCTACTTTGTCGAAGGTCAAAAAACCTCCGGTTCGTATTGAAAATATTCCCGCGGGAGAGCCAATGGCTCCGATAAAATCTTTTTCGGATTTCTACCAAATTTCGGCAATGCCATCGTATTCTTCCGAGATCTCTCTGGCTTTCTTGACCTTGTCGTTGAGTGGCGTATTGATCGTGTGACTCTGAACATACCGCGTCGCCTTGTAAGTATCGGCAAATTTCTGGAAAAGGGGGCCGTGATGATTGAGCCAATAATCTTGGAATTCGGCACGGGAAAGATCTGGACGACGTCGAACACACATAACCAAACACAAGACTTCGGATTCCGGAAGATTACCATCGACCGACTGTGAATGTCAATCATAAAGTAGACCACCGTGGTAATGAAAAAGTGGACCACCCCGGACGTTCAAAATCAGGTTGTTTTGCTCTTTTTCTTCCCCAATGTATTGTGACTTTCCCGAAAGCGATAAGAGTCTCCCTGAAAAACCAGCACATGAGCATGATGGGTCAGCCGGTCGAGGAGAGCTGTGGTCAGGGAGGGGTCCCCAAACACCTCCGACCACCGGGAGAAGTCAAGATTTGAAGTGATGAGCAGACTGCCCCTCTCGTACCGGTCCGAGCAGAACTGAAAAAGCAGCGGTCCTCCCGGACCCAGGGAGACATACCCCAACTCATCAATGATGACGAGATCGAACCGTCTCCATTGTTTGAGAAAACGGGAGAGACGGGTTTCCTTCTCGGCCAGACGGAGTTCCTGGATCAGGGCCGGTGCCGTGACAAACCGGACCCGTGCTCCGGCCCTGATTGCTTCGACTCCCAGAGCGGTGGCGATATGCGTCTTTCCGGTGCCGACCTGCCCCACCAGAAGCACATTTTCGCGTTCGACCCAATACCTTCCGTCGGCCAGGTCCCGAACCTTCTCCCGGGGAAGGGATGGCAGGGCCGAGAAGTCGTAGGTGTCGAGGGTTTTGGTCACCGGGAACCGGGCTTCCAGAAGTCTCCGGCGGTATTCGTTCTCTTTCCTGTGCACGATCTCCGCCTCAAGACAGCTCCCCAGATAGGACATGGGAGAAAGGCCGGTTTCGGCGGCTTCCCGGGATTTGTCGCGGAAGATCTTCCGGAGTCCCGGCATCTTGAGCGTCTGGGTGGCTTCGTCGATTTGTCGTTCCAGATCGACCGTCATGCCACACCTCCCATTCCCAGCAGGGCATCAAAGTGGTCCGGGGTGTCCCGTGGGATCGAAAACCCCTGCAGGGCTTCAGGAACAAGGGCAGGAAGAGGCGTGACCGGACCCGATTCCAGCACCAGGAAGTGCCGGACAATATCCGCCCGGAGAGAAGCGGCCTCTTCCGCTTTCATCAGGGCCGCTTCCACTTCTGTCATTGGGTATTCCTGCAACAGGAGCAGAATGCCCACCATCTCCTTCCATCCTTCCCGTCCATGGGAGGAGACGAGATGGTCTCGCACCCGGATAAAGACCGCCGGAAGAGTCCGGAAAGACGCAATGCCGGTCACCGCCCGGGGCTTTCTCTTGAGAACCGGAAGATAGTGATGGAGGTCGATCTGGAGCCCATGTTTACCCGTCATCCGGGGATGGCAGGCCAGCACGCGGTCTTTGTCCACCAGTTCGACCCGGTCGACGGAAAGACGGCAGATCACCTGCCGTCCCTGGTATCCCGATGGTACCGAGTACCGGTTGGTCCCCACCGACACCAGAAGCTGGGGAGACACCGTCAGGACGCTGGTCCGACAGCACGGAAACGGGAAATCCGGAAGGGAAGACAGGGCACTGGACTCTTCCGTCCATTCCTTCCTTCGGCCTCTGTCCTGTTCGCACCAAGCAAGAAGACGCTCGTTCAACTCCTCCAGCTCCCGGACCTCGGGAACGGGGACCAGAGCATTGCGTCTGACATACCCCACACCATTCTCGACGGACCCCTTCTCATGTCCCTCTCCCGGTCGACAGAAGGCGCTTTCGAACAGGTAGTGCGCCCGGAGCGCACTCATGAGCGTCGTTTCTTCCCGCTTCGGTCCTTCGAGGATTCGGACCACCGCAGTTTTCAGGTTATCGTAGACCAATGTCCGGGGAACGCCTCCCAGCCACTCGAACGCTTTCCGATGTCCGTCCAGAAAAGATTCCATGGCTTCCTGGAAATAGGCCCGGGCAAAGCACACGCCACTGTGACGCAGTCGCAGGATGAACAGGTGAACGGTTCTCTCCACTCCGCCGATCCGGACCATCGCCGTTCCCCAGTCCACCTGTCCCATTTTGCCCGCATCGGCTTCCAGAGGAATAAAGGCTTCCGTTACCTGACCCCGAAGCTTCTGGACGCACTTCCTCACCGAACTTTCACTTCCCGGGAACTGATACTCCTCCTCGACCAGCCGGGTATAGACCCTCCGGGCGGTGTGCCGTTGCTTCCGGGGTCTCTCCTCGTCTTCCTTCAGCCATTGTTCGATCACCCCCTTGAGAGGTCCCATCACTGGTGCCGGTTTTTCACAGCTCAGCCGGTATCGGGGAATCTCCTTCATCCTGATCGCTTTCCTCACCGTGACCCGGCTGATCGTAAGATGCCGCGCAATCTGCCGGATCGACCATCCTTCCTGAAGATGTTTCTTCTTGATAAACTCGATGTGGACCATTCCGATCATCCTTTCTTCCTCCTGCTTCACTGTTGTCCTTAATCAACAACAACGTTACAGGAGTGGGTGCCAGGGTGGTCCATTTTTTCATTCCCATTTCCCCTTGAAGTGGTCTAATTTCAGATTACTATTCACACCCCGCCTCCTCATAAAAGTTCAAGCAGGACGCACCTCTCCGGTGTGCGGCAAAAAAGTCATTGACCGTCTTTGCCTGTAAATAGGCTGTTGACAATGGGGGGTAAGTGAAGGGCGTGTGCGGTACATGAGTCGAGAGCCTTGTCTCGCAAGGCCCGAAGGCTCGCCGCACATGACCCCCTTTTATCTTGCTCTCCCCTCATTCCTCCCCATTATCATTTTTGACTTCGTCATAGACGACATTCAAAGACGAAGCAGGTCGCGAATTTTCTAATTCATTCCCATTATCGTAGTGTTGGGCAAGAGCGAGGAGAGTCATTTTCTGGTCCAAGTTCAAGCTCCTCCATGAATTTGAATGAACCAAAAAAATGAAACCTTTCTCGGCCGCTATGAGTTGGCTGATCCGTTTCATGAATGCGGGAGAGGTAATCTTTTGACAGCAATCCATCATTAGATCCATCGTTCGCCGGAATTCTTCTTCTATCTCCCGGCAATCCTCCCGAACATGATCGGGATACTGTAATGATGCCTCGGATTTTTGTAATGGGTAATCCCATAATGATGCCTCGACGGTCCCAATGATGAACTGCATCATTGTTTTCTCAAGTTTTCCGGAACAGACCTTCACTTTATCCCGGAAATCCGTTGTAACCCTCAATGTGATTGTGGTCATTTCCATCTTGGATCTCCTCTTTTCAGTTGTGATGTTCCTGGTCGATACACGGCGATCCGGTAGTCACCCGGGAACTACGAGAGCGATCCTTTCCTGCCGGATCCGGATCGAGAAACCCTGCCCCTGGCAGGAGAGGGCCACCTTTGGAACGATGACGATCTGCGGGGGGGGTAGACTATCCGGGCCGGCGGCGATCTTCTTACGTGACTGAGACGGCCTCCCTCGCCGTCGTCGTTCTTCGGGTGCGGCAAGAGGAGCAATCATTGGCCCTGTCCGCCGGAGAGCAACATCACCCCGTCCATCCGAGGCGATGACGACGGGAAGGGAAGCCTCCGGCTCCTGCACATCTTCCAAAGGAGGGGATTGCATGTCTCCCGATCCATATTCCTATTCCAGCTGGTCGATCAGGTCCTTCAGGATTCCCATGATTTCTCCTTCATCTTTATATTTATAAAAGTGCGTATTAAGCGTATTAAGCGGAAAAAGCCTGCTGTAGCCATTTTTTTAGTGTATTAAGGTGCGCATTAAGTGCGTAAAAAGGTTCATTGGTCGGATGATATGGACTTATTGCGCACTTTTTGCGCATCAAAAAATCCCCGGAAACCAGCGCCGAATGGCTTTTTCCGCTTAATACGCTTTTTGCGCATCTATACATTCAAAAACCAAAAGATCCGGGGTCTGCCGGTCGTTTTTTCGGCCCTGGACGATACACGCCCAGAATCAACAAGGGATTTCATCGCTCGCTCTATTTCATCGCTGGATTTGTGTTTTTCAAAAAGAAGATATATCTCTGTTTGGGTCTTTTCTCCGGTTTTCAGACATTCCAGGATTTTGTCCGCTGTCGGGTCTCCGGTTTTCCGGCCAAAGATCCACTCGACCGTTTCCCGGACGTAATCTGTGATTGCCAGGGCTGCTTTGAGGTGTTGGACATCAATCGTATCCGAGCGATCCAGCAGAGCGTAGATCATCGAGAGCCTGAGCGCATGGGCTTCCTGTCTGTTTGTGAGGATTCCGGTCAAGCCTTGGCCCCCTGCGGTCAGGCTCGGATAAGCCTGTGCCCACACCTTGCGGAAAGATTCCGACCGCTTCATCTCTCCGATGGTTTTAGCCCATTCGAGAATGCACCGGAACTTTTCGCCAAAATAAATTTGGCGGTCAAACATTCCCCCTTCGGGGAGGAGCTTTGAGCGTCGGGAATAAATCCAGAGGATCCTGTTTCCAAGGCCGGACGCCGCTTCCGTATCCGAGAATCGCCGCAGCAACTCGTCTTTGGTAATATGGCCAACCATCCCAATATGCGCGTTACTGGCTTCAATCCTGTTTCCCTTCGTTAGAGGAGAGAGTTTGGAGCCATCCCAGGCCATCCGAAGAATCGCAGACAAGGTATTTCCATCACGCTCAATGGCTCGGAGCACCCCTCCAAACTCTTGTTCCAAGGCCAGAAGCCGCTTGTCTTCTTCCCCAGGATCGGAAACGGACCAGATTCCATCGCGCGGGTTGAAAGTTTCGACCGGATCCCGGACCTGATAGATCAGCCCTTCCCCAGAGGAAAGTCCCCCCTTGACCCGGCTCGCCATGAATTCGGAGTCGGCCAGAAGGAACGTTTCTTTTGCCCGCGCCTCGGCGGTTCCTTTTCGGGCTTTTCCGGAGGCCCCCACCGTCACGGCAAACTCGTTGGTGCCGTGACGGGAGCCATCCACCATCATGTACGGCCCACGGCCCACGGCGACGCCGAAAACGGCCAGGACATGAATCAACACCGCCACCGGGTCCGCTTCTGTGTGCGGGTCGAGGACCGTCACAAATTCTCCCGCCAGACCGTGGAATGCGGTCTTGTGGAGAGTGGGAACAGATAATTCTGTTTCTGGAGGGGGTGTCGTATCCGGCCTGTCAACTAACTCGTGGATCTCTTTTTTGATCACAAACAATGGTTTAGGCATGGGGCACCGCCGTCAAAACGTCATTCCAGTCTTCTCCGGAGGTGTCCGGAAAAACCGTTTTGACAGTAATTCCCTGGACGACAAGCCGGTTGATGAGCTTTTCGGCGGCCTTGATCCCGGCCTTGTCGTGATCCCCCGCAATGATGATCTCCTGGATTCCAGGAGGTGGGGTGAATCGCTCAACTCCTCCTGTGGAAATACAGGCCCACGTTGGAATTCCGGAGAGGACTTGGAAAGACAGGGCTGTCTCGATCCCTTCGGAAATCGCCAGTCTTGTATCGAAAGAGGAAAGCTGGATCGCATTGGATGGACCGAGCAAGGAGGTGAGTTTTTTGGGAGAGGGGACAGGGGCCTTCTGGCCTTCCATCGTGAGATATGTCCGGTGCAGCCCGACCGGGCGGCCCATTGTATTCCTGATCACCGCGACCATGGCAGGAAAGCTTCCGGTCCTCTGTGCATCCTCCCAGTATCCAAGGGCCATGTGGGTCCGAAGGTCCCGGGGATAGGGATTGAGCCGGATATTTCTGCCCAGAAGGTAAAGATCGACCGGATCACCGGATGCGACTGGATGTGTTCCGGCAAAGATCTTCTCCAGCCGGTCTTTGATGTTGGCCGTCCGGTCTGGAACATCGCTCTCGATTGGCGGGGATTGAAAAGAACCTTCACCGTGAGTTTCGCCGCATCGACAGGGACCAGCCAAATAATGCGAGAATGTGCCGTTTCTGCCCTGGGGAAGGTTCCCGGCAAATTCTGGGCGAGTGCAGTGGACATACCGCCTGTCTCCGGAGAGGAACCCCCAACATCGGGAGCCTTTTCGGGCCAGATCGTCCCCTCCGCATACCGGGCAAGGACGATCTCTCCGGAAACGTTGACCGCGTGATACCCTTGTGATATCTTTTCCTTCAAGCACTGAAAGATCCTCTCGGGGATCTCCGCAAAAGGGGCCTTTTTATTTTGTTGACTCAGATCCAGTAATCCGTTTTGCCTCGNNTTCGATGAACTTGGACAAATAGCTCCAAGCATCCAGCCCTGCCCGGACCAGTTCCTCGTGCGATTTTGAGGATTCCCCCGATCTGCCGTCCTCCCATCCAACCTGGTAGCTTTCCTTGTCGANNTGGAGTTTCATTGGTTTGTCCNNNGCTGGGCCCGAGCCAAGGATTCCCGTTTGGACGGCCTGCCTGGACCCCGGGGAGGAGTTGATGATTTGTTTTCCGCCTCCTTACCCCGGGNNNGAAGGATCTTTTGTTCGATCCATTTTTCGACCTCCTCCGCAACAAAAAATCGCCTTTTCCCGACCCGAAAAGATGTCGGGAGAGTGAGGTGCCCATTGGGCCGGGATAGCAGATTCCGGAGAGATCCCGGTGTCATGGCCAGTTCGGTTGCAAACTCTTCAAGCGTCAAAAGTTTTTTGCTCATTGATGGGACCCCCTGTATAATTAGAATCTTGAAAAATGTATGTTCATATTAAGATCAATATGAGCGTATTAATATGAATATGAACATTCTT
>ACXJ01011409.1_pt2 | contig 24210 bp, 23 predicted proteins | sample 870861 | NCBI WGS metagenome assembly ACXJ01 (sample SAMN02954270, study PRJNA29437) | mine drainage metagenome | biome: terrestrial; feature: Richmond mine; material: biofilm; isolation source: combined biofilm from UBA (pink subaerial biofilm) and UBA BS (thick... ... | reverse complement strand
GATCGTCGGGAGGCTCGTTATCCGGAATGCAAAAGTCCGGGTGAGCGCATCCTTCATGAAAGGCCGGACAATTTCCCTCGGGTTGCCCGACATTGTCCTGAGAAACATCGGACAATCGGAAGGAGGCGTTCCGCCAGGCGAACTTGGCCGGAAAGTCGGGGACGCCCTGAAACAAAAACTGGAACGGACCGTGGATTTTGGAGCTCTGGCACGATCGATGGGGGATTCACTGAACAAAGCCACGAATGCGATGAAGGGATTCTTTGGCCAATAGGTGTTTTCGGTCGTTCAACCACGAGACCGGAACGAGTCCCGAAGACCATTGGGATGAAAGATAAGGGCAGGTCTTGAGACCAATGGAGCGGGAAACGGGATTCGAACCCGCGACCCTCGCCTTGGCAATGGAAAAAATCCGGATTTTGACGAGGGGTGATCCTTGATGCTCAGAGGTTATAGAATGTTGCCTGTCAATGGTTTCTACGATATTTCACCGTTTTATCGACGATGATGGATTTTGACCGTTTTTGACCCCGAACGGACACCTAAACGGACACCGGAAATTCTTAGAAACGATTGCCTGAAGACTATCATCAAAGGATCATTGCCATGCATGCGGCAGGAAAATGGACAAAAAGAAACCTTTCAACCGAATAACCCACTATGGGAACCTAGACGAGCCAGCCGCAAGGTGGCTCCATCGACTTTTCGATAGATCAGCAGCAGATCGGGTTTGATATGACACTCGCGATAGCCGCCCCAATCACCGCTCAAGTCATGATCCCTGTAGTGAGCTCCAAGTGGCTGGTCTTGGACCAACAACACCAAGACATTCGCCAGGTCAGACTCCAGGGTCGCTTTATGTTTCCCTCTAATTTCTCGCTTAAAGTCTCTTTTGAAAGCAGAAGAACGTTCAATCGTCCGCATTCATGTCTGCCATCAACGAATCGACGGTCGTAAACCGCTCTCCCTTTCCGTTTTCAAGTTCTTTAATCGCTTTTCGGGTCGTTGCATTCGGAACCTTGATTTCAAACGGCATTCGATGCTCTTCCGCAATGCGGAGCATCAGGAGACGGATCGCATCCGAAACCGACAACCCCATCTTTTCCAGCGCTTCGGTCGCTCGTTCTTTGGTACCCGGGTCGATCCGGGCGCGAACATATGTTCCTGTCATGCTCATTGTGAAACCTCCTGATTGATCTCTTGTTAAGATTGTAGTCTTGATGAGACTACAAAATCAAGCGAGCCCATACTCAATCAATCGAAGAATTTTCTCGTCCCCCGTGCCAAATTCACCGAAGGGCTCCACCCGATTTCCTGATTGAGATCCACCCTTGGTCATCAGTAGATCTAGCCTGCCCATCTTGATTTAGTGGTCAGGCTTGGGCGGCCTCGTTCAGGCGAGTTGGCGACCACACCAAATCCACCAGTGCCGCGACCAATTTACGTCGCTCTAATTGCTCGGCCTTTGTGAAGTTTTCGAAGGGCCTGAAGGGAAGCTGGTGCGCAGTCGCAAATTGCTTGAACTGAGGGTGGTGCCTATAGGAGCCGGCATCCAGACTTGCAGCGTAAAAGTTCTGCTTGCCATAGTGCTCACGCTTTTCGGCGAAGGGTTTGTCCTGCAAGCTGCGGTTCACATCGGCCGGCAACAATAACAGCGAAGCTACTTGGTTGCGCCACTCCTGAAACTCCTGCTCGCTGACGAACTGGGTCTTCACCGCTCCGTAGTTGTCGGCCCAGATATGCTCGATGTCGAAGGGATTCTTACCTTCGCGGTTCACCAGCTTATCAAAGGAGTCCGTACCGCCCGAGCCGGCATCCGTGGCCGCAGTCAGCCTCGCCAGCAAGTGATATATGTAGCGCTTGCTAAACTGGTTGAGGCCGAAGTCCTCGATTCCAGTCCGTCCTTTCGTTGCGCTGCCAGCAAAAGTCACGTCATCTTCCACAAGTTTCTGTTCCAGAATACTCACCAATTCTTGCAGAGGTTTGCGCCGGATATCGCGGCATATAAGCCACATCGCGTATGCGACGGCCGAGTACCCTACCCGAATATAGTTTACCGCCCGCCGCATTATCCAGATATCCAAATAGGTAGCGGTAACGGCCAGCTTTCGCAGTACCGTATAACGGCTGTCGCCAGGGTGAACTCTTGAAGCTTGTTTGGGGAGATGTAGATTTGAATTCCGGAACGATTTTTCTTCGAGATACCAAGTCCGGCGAATCCCGGCGACTTCTTATGAACAGCAAGGTTCAGGAGGTTCTCTTAGCTCTTCCAGGACGGGACGTTCCCGGAGCTCCCGTTTTTACCGACACCCTAGGAGGAGCGATGGAGGGACGCAATCTCAGGCGGGATTTCGATCACGCCATCAAGAAGGCCGGTCTCGCTCCCTTTCGGTTCCATGACCTTCGGCACACATTCGCTTCAAGACTCGCGATGATGGGAGCCAACGACCGGACCCTTCAGACTCTTCTGGGACACAAGTCCCAGCGCATGATTCTCCGATGCGCGCATCTGGGCCCGACCCATCTCTGGAATGCCGTCGAAGGACTCGCTTCTTCCACGAAAAAAAGAATCGGAACGGACACCAAAACGGACACTGGGAAGATTTCAGGGAAAGGGGGAAAGTCAGAAATCGTTGAAAATACTGGAGCGGGAAACGGGATTCGAACCCGCGACCCTCGCCTTGGCAAGGCGTTTAAAAGCCTTTTCTGTTGCTTGCTGTTTTTCTACAACCCTTTATTTTAAACGATTTTATGATGGCCCCTTTTGATCTATTTTCCTCGATTTTGTCTTCCTATTGGAGCAAAATTGGAGCAAAAATTCTTCCGGAAAATGGCTGATTTAACGGACGATTGTACTCTCCTGATCCTTGTCGAATTGTACGGGGTCATGACAAGCACCCTCAACCAGGATGTCAAACGGAACAAGGAACGATTCCCACAGGACTTTGTTTTCCATTTGACCAAAAGGAATAAGAGGAGGTTGCCACAAATTGTGATCACCTCCCGCCTCAATTTCTTTCCGTGATTTTCCGGGACTTGAAGTTCTCCAAATGGGGAAGAGTCTCATAAGCCCCAAACAGAACCCAACCGCCCGACACGACCAGAATAAGCACGGTCGTCCAGAAGGCGAAAAGGATGTGGTGCGTTTCCTGGGCCACGAGTCCCAAAAGGAAAGCCCCGATCGCATATCCCGTGTCGCGCCAGTACCGGTAGGTTCCCAGCGCTTTCCCCCTCCAGGCGGGGGAGGCCCGATCCGCAACCGACGCAATCAGGGTGGGGTAAAGAAGGGCCATTCCCATCCCCATCACCGCCGCCCAAGCGATCCAGGGAAAAAGAGAAGAAGACAGAGCCATTCCCGCAATGCCCGCGGCCAAAACCCAGAGTCCCGACACGATGGCGGGCTTTCGTCCGATCCGGTCGGATAGGGTGCCTGTCCCGAGCTGTGAAAGCCCCCAGACCATTGCGTAGGTCCCGGTCACCCAACCGGTCGCTATCATCCCCAAATGATGGCGGGAGAAAAAGACCGGAAACAGGACCCAAACGAGAGTGTCGGCAATCTTGTTGGCCACTCCCGCCTGGGACAAGGCACGAAACGTCGAATCTCCGAAGGACACCAGCCGGAATATCTCCCCGGCTCCCGGCTCGGGGGAGACCCCAAGGGGTTGCTCCATTTTTGAGGAGGAAGGATTGTCCTGGATCCGGGCATGCTCGGCCCGGGCCCAGGGAAGGGTTTCCCGGATTCGAAAAATGGCCAGGGTCAGTCCGGAAAGAATCACCGCCAGACCGAATCCGAACAGGGTCTCCCGCGACCCGAACCTGGAGGCCAGATAACCCGTCGCGACTCCCGCCACTCCGACGGCCAGATAGCCGGCCGTTTCGTTGATCCCCGTCGCAGCACCGCGCTGATGGGAGCGGGTGATGTCGACCTTGCTGGTCACTGTCATGCTCCACGCAAACCCCTGATTGATCCCGAGAAGCGTGTTGGCGAATACGACCCACCACCAGTTGCGGGCGAAAAGGAGAACGAACGGGATAGGGAGCGCGACCAGCCACCCCATGAGGAGGACCGGTTTCCGTCCAATTCGGTCCGCCAGGGTTCCGGCCACGAAATTCAGGGCACCCTTGACCAGGCCGAAGCCCAGAACGAACGTCAAGAGAAACAGGAAGGAATTCTCGGGGACTCCAAAATTTCGTGTGGCCATGGGAGGCAGGATATTTCTCTCCATGCCGATCAGGAGACCCACGAAAAACACCTGGACCACCTGATGGACAAACTGGCCCAGGTTCGCCCGAACCCCTTGGACGTGCAGTTCTTCCGGCATCCCCATCAGGACAAATTTTTTTGGAAGGGAAGGACTTCAGACAGGCTTTTCCGATTTTCCGCCGTGATGTCGATCTGTTCCAGGATCTGCTGACGGACAAGATCGCACATTTCCAGAATCCGTGGACCTGTCAGCCGATAATGACAAAATGTCCCGATCTTGTCGCAGTAAATCAGCCCTCGCCCTTTCAGGACATTCAGATGCTGGGAGATATTGGCTTTGGAAAGTCCGGTGAGAGAAGCCAGTTCTCCGGCAGTATGCCGGCTCTTGCCAAGGTGATAGAGGATTTCGAGCCTTTTGGGGTGGGACAGCGCTGTGAATATTTCGGCGATCAGGGCGAACCGGACCGTTTCCAATCGACGTCCTCCTTATTCCGCGTTTTGGCGGACAATGAATTCCATGCCTGACGGCCGTTCGGGAATGTCCCGGAGGAGGGAGCGAATGAAGGATTCCCGGTCTGAGATTTTCAGCATCGGGTTAAACCTTTTCTCAAACCCCACCGTTGAAGATGGCTTTCCGGAGATTCCGGCGGCACACACAGAACCCGAGGCATGCCCCGGATAAATTTCCAGATCGTCGGGAAAAACGAGGATCTTTTCCCGTAGAGTCTCGTAGAGTTGTCCGGCCATCTCTTCCGGCGCACCTCCGAGGTCCGGGCGGCCGACCGACCCCACGAACAGGGTGTCTCCTGTCAGCAGAAACCAGGGTTCCTCTCCCCTTCTGAGATCGGTGACCAAAAGACAGAGGCTGTCGGGTGTGTGCCCGGGCGTATGGAGGATCCGGATCCGGACATTTCCCTCGTCCAGGACGTCACCCTCCCGGAGGGGGTGAAAAGGATAACGGACGATTCCAGCGGCCGATTCATGAAGGGCGTAGAGTGCCCCGGCCCGGGCTGCCAGATTTCTCCCTCCGGACACATGATCGGCATGGACATGCGTATCGATCACGTAATCGATGCGGACCTCTTCCTTGCCAGCTTGTTCAAGAAACCATTCTTCGTCCCCTTCCACCACGTCGACGGCGATGCCTCTTCCTTGCGAGCCGCACCCGAAGAAGTAGGAAAGCGTCGCCTCTTTGGCCAACCGTTGCCTGAAAAACATCGGATCCTCCCTTGTCTTTACCGAAAACATTCCCTGCTTCGAAGGTCCAAGCGGTCTTAGCGATTCAGATCGCGCTTCATCTCTTCGTACTTTTCCTTGTCGATTTCACCTTTGGCGTATCGCCGGTCGAGAATCTCCTTCGGGGTCTCAGTGTGCGGCCCCTTGTCCAGGCCGGGCCAGAAACCCAGACACCGGGCAAGGGCAAGCAAAAGCACCACCAGAAACAATAGTGGCACAAGCCACATCAACCCCATCATCGGAACCCCCCATTCCCATCCGTGACCCATCTCAGAACCCCTTAAATTGATTTGCTTTATTTCATTGTTCAATGAGTTAATATATTTATTAACTATATAAGATTGACCAGTCTGGATCAAGATGCAGGAAACTCATGATAGTCCTTAAGTCGTCCCGATCGGGAAGGAAAATCCGAAAGGCAGGACAAATATCATGGAGGTTGCGTGGACGCCTATTCGTATGATGATTGGTATCAAACCTTGCGGGGTCGATGGATCGGGCGGACGGAATACCGCCTCCTTCAGAGCGTCCTCAAAGCCCGTCCGGGAACGACCCTTCTGGACGTCGGTTGCGGGACGGGTTATTTTACGAGGCTGTTTACCGGAGACGGTTTTGAAACGGTGGGGATCGATCGGGACCCAAGCCGTGTCGCCTTTGCCAGAAACCGACAAGGCCAGAGGGATCATTACCTCCTGGGGGATGTCCGGTGCCTTCCGTTTCGGAACCGGAGCTTCGACTTTTCCGTGGCGGTCACGTCATTGTGTTTCGTCCCCGAAATTTCCCGGGCGATCTCGGAAATGGCTAGGGTGACGCGACACCGGTTCGCGCTGGGTCTTTTGAACCGTCATAGCCTTCTGTTCCGGGAAAAATGGGAAAAAGAAACTTACAAGGGGGCCCAATGGCATACCGCAGGCGAAGTCCGAAGCCTGATTTCCGGTCTATCCGACGATATCAACCTCAAATCGGCGATCTTTTTTCCTTCCGGAACATTCGTTGCCAGAACACTTGAGAGGGCCATCCCTCAAAATCTTCTGTACGGCGGCTTCCTGGCGATATCGGCACGGCCGAAATGAACACATTGAGCAATCCTATTTGTCAATTCCGCTCCAGTATGATACCTGGAGACGGACGTCAAAAAGAGGGCCCAAACGGGTTCGCAGAGGGCGAACCTCATGGCCTCACCTCTGGCAGGATGAAGAACACCGGACTTCCGGTTCCCCGAAGTGCCAAATGGTCCATCATCCCGATCGATGAAGAGTCTCTAAGGAATTGTAAAAAAATAATTGTAACTAATAATGGATTTTGCTATACTTTCCGCCATGGAGAAGAATCTGATCGGAGACCGATTCAACTTGCTGGCGTGGACACTGGATGAACGGTTGCGCCGGATTGTCTGTGCCGCCGAAGCCAAGGTTCTGGGCCATGGAGGCGTCACGGCCGTCTCCCAAGCGACCGGGGTGTCTCGACGCGCCATTCATGCCGGACTGAAAGAGCTGGCGGAACGTCCTCCCTTCGGTGCGCCTTCTGACCGGAGGATCCGGCGTCCGGGAGGAGGACGGAAGAAGGTCACCGACCGGGATCCCACGCTCATGAGCGATCTCGAATCGCTGGTCGAGCCGGTGACGCGGGGAGATCCCGAATCGCCCCTCAGGTGGACCACAAAAAGCCTGCGACGACTGGCCGATGAGTTGAAGGCGATGGGACATGCCGTAAGCCATGCCTCTGGTCGGAACGCTTCTTGGGGAACTGGGGTACAGCCTTCAGTCCAACGTCAAAACGCTGGAAGGAGGAGATCACCCGGACCGGAACGCCCAGTTCGAGTACATCAACGCCCAGGCCGAGGGTCGTCTGAAGCGGGGAGAGCCGGTCATTTCGGTGGATACCAAGAAAAAAGAACTCGTTGGCCTGTTCAAGAACAACGGACAGACGTGGCGACCCCAGGGAGAGCCCGAAGAGGTCAAGGTTCACGACTTCATCGACAAGGAGCTGGGGCGGGCGAATCCTTACGGAGTCTACGACCTGGCCCAGGATGAGGGATGGGTCAGTGTCGGGACGGATCACGACACGTCGGCGTTTGCCGTCCAGACAATCCGGCGGTGGTGGCAGAGCGTGGGGACGGAAGCCTACCCTCACGCCACCGAACTTCTGATTACGGCGGATGGCGGAGGGAGCAACGGATCCCGCGTACGACTCTGGAAAGTCGAGATTCAGAAACTGGCGGACGAGATCGGGATTCCCATCACGGTCTGTCATTTTCCTCCTGGAACCAGCAAGTGGAACAAGATCGAGCATCGCCTGTTTTCGTTTATCAGCATGAACTGGAGAGGGCAACCGCTGGTCAGCCACGAAGTTCTTCTGAATCTGATTGCCAACACCCGGACGAAAAGTGGACTCACGGTCAAGGCTGAGCTTGATCCGGGAAACTACCCCAAAGGAATCAAGATCTCTGATGAGGAACTGGCCTCTCTTCATCTGGTGCGGCACTCCTTCCATGGAGAATGGAACTATTCCCTTCATCCCAGAGACGGATGAATTGTTATCGTTATATTTTAACAAACCCTAAGAACCTTCGCGGGGAATCGCCATTCAATCCGAATCCCGGTCCATAAGCCTCAAGTGAAAATAATGGGAGCTTATCCAGGGAAAGACCAGAATGAACAGGCTTCCGATAACAATGATCCAAAAGACGCCGGTCCGGAGAAAGCCTATGTCCGAACGGCACGCAGGCCCCCGTAACCTTTGTACAAAAAGTCGTACTCCCCATCCGAGAGAAACGAGCGAGATAAAAACCAGAAACGGTTGGATCCGGTCCAGAAATGCGAATCGGCTGGCCCAAGCACCGCCCAGTCCGAAAGACAAAAGGATCACCGGAATGGCGCAACATCCGGCGGAAATGACGGAGCCCAGGACTCCAAGAGCCAGGGCCACGCGCATCTTTCCGTTTTCGGGCTTTCCGACCTTTTCCATCATTTATGTTCCAATGATGGGTTCAGACCGGACACCGCGATTGCGGAAGGAGCCGTCGCGATCTCCGGCGCCCGGTCCTGCACGTAGGGTATGCCCGACGAAAGGAAGATTTCCGCTCTCGCCAGTTCCTGTCCGAGGTAGGCGGCATGGTCCATCCGAGAAACAAAATTCCGTCCGATTGCGGTTGTCACGATTTCAGCTGGGGTCCTTCCTTCGATGATCCCGTCCAGAAAACCGGTGTTCTGGTAGTGCTCGGCGAGCAGTATCTTCCGTACGGGATCCGGATAAATCACGAAATACCCCACCGGATCGGGAATCATCCTTGACGGAAGCGACCCCGGCAGAATTTCGGTCGCCAGAAGGGCCGGAAAAGGGGCTCCCGGACCCGGATTCCGCACAGCGCACTCGCGGATCCGGGACCGGATCGCTTCCTGATCTCCCAAACCCCGCATGTCGATCAGGGTGACCGTCTTTCGGAAATGTTCGACCATGTCCCGTCCGATATTGCGGATAACCGGTCTTTTGCCCAAAGCTCCGATAATGCGCCCCTTTTCATCGAGGCCTTCCATTCCCAGAGACAGGAGCGACTGTCCCGGCAAGTGACCGACAGACTGTCTCGAATCCGGCCCGCAGACAATCAGAAAACGGATATGGGAATCGGTCACTACGTTGACGATGATTCGTTCGATGCCGAGATTTTCCGTATGTAGGGTTCCGACAATGGAAAGTCCGGGCTCGTGACTCTTTGCCAACGCCTCAGACAAGGCGTCGTCACAAAGTGTGCAGACCGCAACCGGTGCCTGGAATCGGAGGACATGGTAGTTTCCCGGCAAGGGAGGCCATCCCTTCGAACTTTTCGGAGGCTCCGTCGGGCAACCGGACACATCCCCCATTCCGATTTCATTCAATGCATTCAACGCCAGAGCCGGGAAACAGACCTTGCATCCAAGGCAATCGTAGCGCCGGTCGATGAGTTGCTCCTTTCCCTTCTGAATCGCGTCGGACAGGGCCACCGGAACCAACGGCCCGGGAAGAGAGGCTTCAAGAGACCGGATGGCATCGTGGAAACATCCGCAAGGCCAGCATTTTTTGGCCCCGGAAGCCTCCTTGAGGCGACTGGTCGCACTATCGATTGTGGTTTGGAACTCCGATTCACTATCCACGACGTTTTCCTCTGAACAGAAGGGAAGCCGACTTCAACCACAAAAATAAACCAGCCTGATTCTTGAGATTTCTGATCTTGCCAAGCCGCCCGGTGACGGTGGGGGATTCTTCGGAAAAACTTTTATCCGGACACCGATCGTGCTGGCGCAAGAGATTGGCGGAATTCGCGAGGATGGCGAAATCGGGGCCAGATTGTGCAGCCGCAGCGATCGCCGGCGGCAAAAAGCCGAAGGCGGCGAGCGTCAGCCCCGCAAGGTTATAGATCACTGTAAAGCCAATGTTGAACCTGACAGCACCCATCGTCCGACGGGCGATGCGTACTATCTCCGGAACCAATAACCAGTTTTCGCGCACGAGAACGACGTGTGCCGCCTCGATGGCCACGCCGCTTCCTTCCGTGCCCATGGCGATTCCGACATCGGCTTGAGCCAGCGCCGGTGCATCGTTCACCCCGTCGCCTATCATCACGACGACGTGGCCCTGATGTTGATATTCCTTGACGATGGCAATCTTGTCCTCCGGCAGAAGGCCGGCCTGGTACGCGATATCGAGCGGTTTGGCGATGGCAGCGGCTGTGCACACGTTGTCGCCGGTAAGGAGCTCCAGATGTTTGATGCCAAGCTCGCGCAATTGGGTCAATGCTTCCGGCACGTCGTTGCGCATCGTATCCAGCGCGCCCAGCACGCCGACCAGATGGATGCCGGAGGTAACGAACAAAAGCGTTTTCCCCTGAGCTTCGAACTCTGCGGCAATGTCGGGCACGGCACCATCAAATAGCCGGCGGCCGCCGACGCCAATGATGTCTCCGTGGATGCGGGCCCGCACGCCTATACCGGGCACGGACTCGAAATCCTCCGGCTCGCCCAGGCTCAACCCGCGCACCACCGCCGCCTTGCGCACCGCCTCGGAAAGCGGATGTTCGGAATAGCGCTCCGCAGTGGCGGCGATCGCGAGCAGGCGGTCGGCGTCGAGCCATCCAGCCAAGGACACCACGTCGGTGATCTGCGGCCGACCCAGCGTCAGCGTTCCGGTCTTGTCGAGAAGCACGACGTCGGCCTTGGCGAGAGCTTCCAGGTACTTGCCGCCCTTGATGAGAAGTCCGCGCCGAGCCGAAGTGCCGATCGAGGCGATCATGGCCACAGGTGTTGCCAACGCGAAAGAGCAGGAGCAGGCCACCATCAGCACGGCAGCGGTTGCAAGAGTGTTGCGGATGAAGAGAAAGGTGCCTGCCGCGACTGCCGCAACAACCGGAAGATACCAGGTCGAAAAGCGATCCGCCACGCGCTGCACCTCGGCGCGATGACGTTCGGCTTCCTCGACCATTTTGATCACGCGGCCAAAAGTCGTGTTCGCACCAACCGCCGTCGCACGCATGCGGAGATGGCCAAGATGCGCGAAACTGGCGGCAAAGGCGCGGGAGCCAGGGCCGACTTCTACCGGCATCGACTCTCCCGTGATCGCCCCTTGATTGACCGTCGCCTGGCCTCCGATCACTTCGCCGTCCACCGGAATCCGTTCGCCGGGGCGAACGATCACGATCTCGCTGATCCGCACCTCAGTCACAGGCACTTCCTGTTCTGCGCCACCGCGTTCGACTCTCGCCATCTCGGGTGCCATTGCCGTCAGGTCCCGGACGGCATCCCGAGCATGGGTGACCGTGAATTCTTCAATGTGGTCGGCGAGCCGCATGAAGAAGACAATGATCACGGCCGCCGGCCAAGCCCCGGCGAGTATCGCGGCGACAAGACCGACCGTCATCAGGGTATGTGAGGTCACCTTTCGCTTGAGGGTGGCGCGCAACACGCTGCGGAAGATCGGATAACCGCCCGCGGCGACGATGGCGAGCCATACTGGCCAGGGAAAGAACACGGAGAGCTTATCGAGCAACCCGAACCATTCGGCGGTCACAACAAGCGCCACGACCGTTGCGACCACAATTCCGAAGGCGACCAGAATACGGGTCGAAAAGCGGGAGAGCGTATAAGGTGTCGCGGCATTGACGGCCGGCGATGAAACAACACACCCGCAGGCGGCATCCCTTCCGCATCCCGCATCCTGCGGTGTCGGCTTGGTCCTTTCCGTAACTTCGTTCATGTAAGCCGTTCCTCCAAGAGACGGAGGTCGCCTTTGAGCGCGGCGAGAAGACCTTCGCTGTGCAACCGGTAATAGACCATCTTGCCATCGTTGCGCATGGCGAGCCATCCCTGGTTGCGCAGCAATTTAAGCTGATGCGAGGTGGCGGCCACCGTAAGATCCAGAACGTGCGCCACATCACATACGCACAGCTCGCCGTTGGACAGCGCCAACAGGATTTTTAGGCGCGTCGCATTGCCCAGAAGCCTGTACAACTCGGCAAGCTGCGGCAGGGAGTGCCCTTCCTCGGACAGCGCGGCTTTGATCCGGGCAACCTTCTCCTGCTCGAAGCAGGTGATCTCGCATACCGGGCTAACGAATACTTTTGAAACATGCTCCATGGCAACCTCATTTAGACATTTTCGAAAATGATAACATGATGTGAACCGCCGGACAAGTCTGACCGCATTTATGTGATCGCATTTAGCCTTCTCAGACAGAGCATCAACAGGATTGTCGGTAGGACGAAATGCGCGGAACGAGTATCGTTTCAGGGTGATCGGTAACCGCTCCACTCATTCCGATCCTCGTCCGTTGCCACTTTCGCGAGACTGAGCATGCCTCTCCCATAACGCCATCGGGAACCCAAGGTGGCGGCGACCCTCCGGCAAGGAAGGATTTTGGATGGGACGGGATCGTACCCCGATTTCCTGTTTGTCCAACAATACCGATCTCCAATCGGCGATCTTTTATCTTTCGGGAACCTTGCCTGCCAGAACACTTGAGAGAGCCATCCACCAAGATCTTCTGTACGGCGGATTCCTGGCGATATCAGCACAGACGAAATGAACACCTTGGGAGAACTCAGGATGAAACCGTAAGGTCGACCGAGGTCTATGTAACAGCTAATCCTTGCAGCCGGGGAACCCGGATACGGCTTGCCATCAACAGAATTCGATTTGGAGGATAATAATATTGGGGGGTGGACACATCAACTGAAAGAGAGTGGTCTTGTTTTGTTAAAGAATCCATGTGTCAAACATGAGAATGAGAGCCCCAGAATCGGACGAATACAAGAAAAGATTTTCTGGATCCTTGTCACAGGAACACTTCTCATCCTGGTCCTTCCCTGGTCTTTTCGACAGAATATCGGACGGACCTCTGACCTGCCCCTCATTAATACGGGGCTACTTCACTCGAATCCTTCTTCCAAACGGTCAAAAAGACACGAACGAGGTGCACCACAGCCCCCCGGAAATCCTCCGAAGAAGAAAGCGAAACTCGAACGTGAGGCATCTCCATCTCGGTTTTCCAGCGAACAATCCGGTCAAGCCCCTTTGAATGGATCTCCATGGAGAATATGTGTGGATGTCGTCTCAGTCCGAGAGTATGTTTAAGAGATAGAATATAGGCCAAGAAAGGTGAGATACGACAGAAGTCAGTTTCGGCGGATTCACCAGAATTTACATGGGGGAGTGATGATGGATACTGCCAAGGATCCGGTTTGCGGAATGGATGTGGACAAGGCTCATGCTGCCCGGGAGGTCGGCCTTCAAAGGCAAGATGTACTTTTTTTGTTCCGGTCGTTGTCTGAAAACATTCGAGGGCAATCCCCCCGCCTTTGTTCTGCAGGCCGGGGAAGGGCACATGCGTTCCGGACCTGATCACGGCAAAGGCCGGACACTTTCTCCCCTCCCTCCACCAATCCCGGAAGATGCCCCGAAAACGGGCGTGATCTTTACATGCCCGATGCATCCCGAGATCGTTCGGGACCAGCCCGGTTCATGTCCGATCTGCGGCATGGCATTGGAGCCCCGGGGCGTACCCGTTGAAAACATCACCGAACTCGTCGACATGACGCGTCGCTTCTGGCTGAGTACCGGGCTGGCCATTCCGGTATTCCTGACGGGGATGGTGGTCGACCTGATTCCCCGGATAGCCGAATCGTTTCCGATGCGGGGGATACAATGGGTGGAATTTGTCCTTGCGACGCCAGTTGTGCTCTGGGGCTGTCTTCCGATCTTCAAGAGAGGATGGGCTTCGGTCGTCAATCGGAGCCTCAACATGTTCAGCCTGATCGCCTTGGGTGTCGGGGTGGCCTGGAGTTACAGCGTGGTCGCTTTATTGCTCCCGGGAATTTTTCCGGGTTCGATGCGGAGCAGGGACGGGACCGTCCCCGTTTATTTCGAAGCCGCAGCGGTGATTACGGCATTAGTGCTCTTGGGACAGGTGCTGGAATTGAGAGCGCGCAGCCGCACCAGCATTGCCATCAAGATGCTATTAGGGTTGGCACCCAAAACCGCTCGCATTGTCCGGCCAGGCGGAAATGAAGAAGATATTCCCCTCGAGAACGTCAAGCCGGGAGACATGTTGTGGGTCCGTCCCGGAGAGAAAGTACCGGTGGACGGGATCATACTCGAAGGCATGAGCTCCGTGGACGAATCGATGGTGACGGGCGAGTCTCTCCCGGTCGAGAAAACGTCCGGAGCTCATCTGATCGGCGCAACCGTGAACGGGACCGGGAGTCTTTTGATGCGCGCCGAACGGGTCGGGTCCGATACGCTTCTGGCCCAAATCGTCCGTCTGGTGAGCGAGGCGCAACGGAGCCGGGCCCCCATTCAGCGGCTTGCCGACGTCACGTCGGCCTATTTCGTTCCGGCCGTGGTGCTTGTGTCTCTGGCCACCCTGTTCGTATGGGGATTCTGGGGACCCGAGCCCCGGATCGCCCATGGGGTGGTCAATGCGGTGGCGGTTCTGATTATCGCCTGTCCTTGTGCGCTTGGGCTTGCTACGCCGATGTCGATCATGGTTGGAACAGGCCGGGGCGCGCTGTCGGGCGTCTTGATCAAGAACGCCGAATCGCTGGAAATCATGGAAACGATCGACACCCTTGTCGTCGACAAAACCGGAACGCTGACAGAGGGCAAGCCGAGGCTGATGACCGTAAGGACGACCGGAGGATTCGACGAAGGGGAGATCCTTCTTTTGGGTTCGAGTCTTGAGCGGGCCAGCGAACATCCTTTGGCCGACGCGGTCGTCGCCGGTGCACGGGAACGGGGATTGTCGCCGGTTCCTGCCGGAGATTTCCGCTCGACGCCCGGAAAAGGGATAACCGGTATGGTCGCCGGGAAGAAACTCGTCCTGGGCACCCAAAAATTCTTGGAAGACATGGGCATCGAGACTTCCACGCTTTCTCAAACAGCGGAAATGTTGAGGTCGGACGGTCAAACGGTCATGTATGTCGCCATCGACGGCATGCCCGCAGGACTTTTCGGTGTGGCAGACCCCATCAAGGCCTCCACTCCCGAGGCCATTCGGGCCCTGAGCGAAGAAGGCGTCCAGGTGATCATGGTGACCGGTGACAGTCTCACCACTGCCCGTGCGGTCGCCTCCAAACTCGGCATCGACCGGATCGAGGCCGAAGTCCTGCCTGAACAGAAAACCTCGGTGGTTCGGCATCTCCAGGCCCAGGGGCGAATCGTCGCGATGGCGGGGGACGGGATCAATGATGCCCCCGCCCTGGCCCTCGCGCAGGTGGGGATCGCGATGGGAACCGGGACCGATGTGGCGATGGAAAGTGCCGGAGTCACTCTGGTGAAAGGTGATCTCCGCGGGATTGTTCGGGCCTTGAGGCTAAGCCGGGCCACCATGAGAAACATCCGACAGAACCTGTTCTTCGCTTTCATCTACAACATCTTCGGCGTTCCGATCGCGGCAGGAGTCCTTTATCCTTTTTTCGGACTTCTCCTGTCTCCCATCATCGCCGCCGGGGCAATGAGCTTCAGCTCAGTCTCCGTCATCTTCAATGCGTTAAGGCTTCGCCGGCTGAAGCTCTGACGGCCTGTCCCGGACGGAAATGTCGGCCCCGACAGTGAAACGGAGCCGTCATCGGGTGAGAACAGAGAGCTTCCACAGCTAAGAGGAGAAGTGTGCGGCTCTGGATTCGATCCGGACCAAAGAAGCCGCTTTCAGCCTGTTTTCACGAAAAATGACGGCGGCGGAGATCCCTGACTCTTGCCGGGCGGCGGGGGTTCCCGCCGCCCGAGACCTTCTTGATTTATTTCCTGGAATGTTTTAGCAGGATTTGGCTCCGGAGTTCCCTTCTTTCCACCATCTGATTCAGGACTTTGAGGACGTAGACATGCTCCTGGACCATGGCTTCCATCATGGAAGCCATCTGATGGTGATTCTCGGTTTTGTACTTTTGAATCATCTTTTTCAACTGTCTGTCCATCTTCTCCATGTTTTGAGACATCAGCCGGAGGTTCTCTTTCATCAGAGACAGATTTTCCTTGAGCAATTTTTCCTGCTCAGCCCCTTTCTTCTTTTCAGCCAAGTCCAGCTCGTGCTGGGCCTTGCGCATCCGTTGATCCATCAGGATCGTATAGGGATTGGCCGCCAGGGACACGGCCGGAAACAGAACCCAAAGGGAGATCGCGATTATGGCCAGATGCTTTTTCATGTCGATTCCTCCTGATGAAGATTATCGTGCTGAAAGGGAATTGCAAGGAACGCCGCTCCCTCTTCCCGTCCCGGGAAATTCCGGGATGAGATTTTCTGTTCCGCCTTACGGATTCGAACCGCTAGCTTTTCCTTTCGTAAAACCGGCAATACCCCATGGGACTGACGGGACCCGCCACGATCGTGCAGGCCCCCTCCATCATGTGTCCCATCCCCATCGCACCGTTCATGGCTCCCATGCCCTGCCCCCTTCCCTCCATCATGGAGGACATTCCTTCGGGAGGAATGAAGTGCCGGCAGCTCATGCACATCTTTCCGTCCTCCGGATGGCTCTGGTAAAGGGCTGTTTTTTTGTCGACCTTTTGGGGCCGAGGGGCGGCCCAGGATCGGGACGGTCCTTCCTTCGGCATCAGGATGCACAAAAGACCCGCGACAACCGTCGCGAACATCGTCTTTAAAACCTGCCTCCGGTTCATCGTTTTCCCTCCCTGTGTCGATCTTCAGGGCACCGGGCGGATCTTCGTGATCACGGCAGACCCTTGCCCGTCCTGAACCACATCGAAGCGCACATGCTCTCCGTTCTTGAGGGAATCCAGAGAAGAGCGGTGGCGAAGCGTGAAGGTCATGGTCATCCCGCTCCAGCCGAACTCCCGGATCGGTCCGTGCTTGATGGTCACCGTCCCGGCTTTCCGGTCGATCGCCTTGACGACGCCCTTTCCGTGACCGACGGTAGCGGAGGCCGACGAACTTCCCATCCCCGACGACATATCGGACATTCCCGTTCATGTTTCCCATGTCGTCGGCTGCGGCGACCGTGCCCGCAAGAACGATTCCCAGGAATGCCCCCGAGAGTGTCGTCATCCGTTTTGCCAAGTGATTCATGAGTGTGTTCCTCCAAGATTGTTGGAATGTGATTGAAGGGGATCCGTCCCCTTCCGTTGTGGAGATTCGTGACCATGCCCGCTGTAGGCTCCAAACCGGCGGACGTCGGTCTCCTTCCACATCCTGTACAGGACCGGGATCACCAGAAGACTCAAAGCGATCGCGGTCGCCATCCCCCCGACCATCGGGGCGGCGATCCGTTTCATGACGTCCGACCCGGTCCCGTGGCTCACCATGATCGGAAGAAGCCCCGCGAGGATGACGGTTCCCGTCATGGCGATCGGCCGGAGGCGGTAGAGGGTGCCCTCGACGATCGCCTGATCGATGTCTTCCGGTGTCTCCAGGCGGCCTTCGGCCCATCGCCGTTCGACCGAACGGTCGAGGTAGAGGATCATCACGATCCCGAACTCGACAGCGATCCCGGCCAACGCGATCATCCCCGTGACCACTGCCACGGAAAGCCGGTAGTGAAGGAGGTAAAGGAACCACAGGCTGCCGAGCACCGCGAACGGCAATGACAGGAGAACCATTCCCGTCTTGGTCAGGTTCCGGAAATGGACGAAAAGAAGCGCGACGATGATCAGGAGGGTCAGGGGGAGCACGAGCGCCAGTCTTTTGCGGGCCCGCTCGATCAACGCGTACTGTCCCGACCCAGGAGAGGGTCGTTCCGGCCGGAAGGATGACGGAACGGGCGATCGCTTTTTTGGCCCGGGCGACGTAGCCTCCCAGATCCCCTCCTCTGATATCGATATAGATCCATCCCGTGAGCCGGGCGTTTTCGGTTTTGATCATGGTGGGTCCGTCCTCGATCGTGAGCGAGGCGAGACGGGAAAGCGGCACCTGCCCTCCGTCCGGCGTTGGGACCAGCAACGATCCGATGGCTTCCAGGGAGCCCCTTTCATCCCTGGGATACCTGAGGTCCACCGGAAAACGCTCGCGCCCCTGGATCACCGTCGTCAATGTCTCCCCTCCGATGGCGGTCCGCACCATGCGGTTGACGTCGTCGACGTTCAGGCCGTATCGGGCGGCCCTGAACCGATGAACGTCGACCGCGATATAGCGTCCTCCGGTGAGGCGGTCGGCATACACCGAAGCGGTTCCCGGAAGATTCCGGAGCACGTCCCGGATCTGCCGGTCGAGCCAGTCGATCGTCTCGAGCGACGGGGCCGTGACCTTGAGGCCGAGCGGGGATTTGATTCCGGTCGACAGCATGTTGACCCGGTTGATGATCGGCATTGTCCAGATATTCGAAACGCCGGGAAGGGAAACGACGCGGTCGAGATCCTGCTTGAGCCGGTCGAGGTTCATGCCGGGGCGCCACTGGCTTCGGGGTTTCAGCATGACGACCGTGTCGAACATCGTGAGATGCGCCGAGTCGGTCGCGGTTTCAGCCCGGCCCGACTGGCCGAAGACCCGCTCCACCTCCGGTACGGTGCGGATCAGGCGATCGGTGATCTGGAGAAGATGGGCCGATTCCCCCACCGAGACCCCCGGTGTCAGGGTCGGCATGTACAAAAGATCGCCTTCGTAGAGTGGTGGCATGAATTCGGTCCCCAGGTGGATCAGAGGGATTGCCGCTGTCAAGAGGAACCCTGCGGCCAGAAGGAGAGTCAGACGACGGTGGCGGAGCGCCCATCCGATCACGGGACGATAGAGGAAGACCAGAATCCGGTTCACGGGATTTTTTTGCTCCGGGGCGATCTTTCCCCGGATGAGAAATCCCATCAGGACGGGGACCAGGGTGATCGAAAGAGCCGCGGAAATGGCGATGGAATAGGTTTTCGTGAACGCCAGGGGCTTGAAAAGCCGGCCCTCCTGTTCCTGAAGGGCGAAGATCGGAAGAAACGACACGGTGATCACCAGGAGCGAGAAAAAAAGAGACGGTCCCACTTCCCGGGCGGATCGAAGGGCCGTGTCCCAAGGGTTTTCTCCGTCGTCGGAACGTTCCCGGTGCTTGTGCATGTTCTCGATCATCACGATCGCCGCGTCCACCATGACGCCGATGGAGACCGCGATCCCGCCGAGGGACATGATATTGGCGGTGAGACCTTGGCGCGCCATCAGGACGAAGGCCGCAAAAATGCCGACCGGGAGACTTAAGATCGCCACGAGAGAAGAGCGGACCCGGGACAGGAACAGGAGACAGACCAAGGAGACCGCGATCGACTCTTCCAGGAGTTTTTCCAGGAGATTTTTGATGCTTTTCAGAATCAGACGTGAACGGTCGTAGGTCGTGACGATTTCGACCCCGGCCGGCAGCATCGGGGAAAGGGCCCTGACCTTTTCTTTCACTGCCCGGATAACATCGAGCGCGTTGGTGCCTCCGCGGGTGATGACGATCCCCCCTGCGACTTCGCCCTTGCCATCGAGCTCCGCCACGCCCTGCCGGAGTTCCGGACCGAGATGGACGGAGGCCACGTCGGAAAGCCGGACCGGATCGCCGGACGAACCGACCGCAAGCGGTATGTTCCGGATGTCCGAAAGGGTATGGATATACCCCCGCGTCCGGACCATATACTGGGCTTCTCCCATGTCCACGACCGACCCACCCACGTCGCCATTCGAAGACCGGATCGCCCGTTCCACCCGGGACAGGGTCACGCGGTAGGCCAGAAGTTTTTTTGGGTCCACGACGACCTGGAATTCCTTCACCATTCCGCCGACCGATGCCACTTCCGCCACGCCGTGTATGCTCTGGAGCTCGAATTTCAGAAACCAGTCCTGGAGTGCCCGAAGTTGGGAGAGATCGTAACGGTTGTTGCGGTCGACCAGGGCGTATTCATAAACCCATCCCAGTCCGGTGGCGTCCGGTCCCAGTGTGGCCGTAACTCCGGGGGGCAGGCGGCTTTCGACCTGATTCAAATATTCCAGGACCCGGGAACGGGCCCAATATTGATCGGTTCCTTCCTTGAAAAGAATATAGATGAGGGAGTTTCCGAAGTCCGAGTAACCGCGGACGTGACGGACTCCGGGGATCGTCAGGAACGCCGTCGTCAGGGGATAGGTCACCTGGTTCTCGACGACGATCGGGGGCTGGCCATGGTAGACGGCCTTGACGATCACCTGTGTGTCGGACAAATCGGGGATCGCGTCCAGGGGACTTCTGATAAGGGAAACGCCTCCCCAGGCGAGCAGCAGAAAAGACAGGACGAGAACCCAATACCTTTTTCGGATGGACCAGTCGATAATTCGGTCGATCATGGACGACCTCCTTTTTCCATCCGGTCTGAGACGTTTTCGAACTGGGATTCGGCATCCAGCAAAAACTGGCCGCTGACCACAACCTGATCCCCTTCGTGAAGCCCGGAAAGGACTTCGACCCAATGATCCGACCGGACTCCGACAGTCACCCGTACCGGCCGGAAATGCCCGCGGCCGATTTCGGTGATGACGATCGTCTTTTTCTCCGTACGGATCAGAGCCTTTCGGGGAACGATCAGGACATCGGGGCGTGGATCCGGGTGCAGTGTCGCTTCAAGGTACATGCCGGGCTTTAAAAACCCGTCCGTATTTTCGACGGGAACCCGGGCCCGGACCGTCCGGCTCTTTCGGTTGAGCCGGGGATCCACGAAATGCATGGTCCCCCGATAGACGCGTGAAGGGACGGCGGGAATGTGAAATGTGACGGGATCGCCCGGCTTGACCCAATTCAACTGGTCGACATACAGGGCGACATCGACCCAGACCCGGGAAAGATCGACGAGGGTCATCAGCGGTTTGTCCGGCGAAATCTCGCCTCCCACGCGGGCGGCAATCGTTGCCACGATTCCCGAATAGGGAGAGGTGACGGGAAGAACCGATCGAGGAAGACCGGTCTTTTCCAGGCGACCGATTTCCGAATCCGGCACCCCAAGGAGACGGAGGCGTTCCTGGGCCGCTTCCCAAAGGCTTCGATCGTCTTTCGATTTCGGGTCGGACCTGGTTGCACCGAGGGCGATCAGGGCTTCTTTTTCGGAACTGGCCAGTTCGGGTGAATAGACCTGGGCCAGAAGAGCGCCTTTTCGGATGAGATCGCCGGGTGCCAGAACCGTCAGCTCCCGGATCCAACCCCGAAACCGTATAGATACGGTCCGGATCCGGCGCCGATCGAATGAGACGGTCGCGGCCGTCCGGATCGTGCGCGAGAACGTCCGCCGCACGACCGGGAAAACCTGTATCCCGAGGGTTTGCTGGATGCGGGAATCCACGGCCACGGAATTTTTGAGGGATCCCGCCGGTTCTCCATAGACCGGGATGTAGTCCATCCCCATGTTGTCCTTCATCGGATGGTCCGCATGAATGGACGGGTTCATCGGATTCCGCCAATAAAGTATGTGTTTTTCCGGACGACTCCGTTGGATTTGGGGTTTCGACAGGAACTCCTTCGGAAACAGAATCCAGCGCACGACAACGGTGCCGATCAGGGCTCCCACCACAAGGGAAAGGGAAATTAAAGACAATAATTTACGGTTCATGTAGACCTCCCTGAATAACGCCGGACAGGTAGAAAAGCTCGGCACTTGTTCTCAAACGGTCCACACGGACGGACAAGGCCTGTAGTCCAACTTTTTCAACCTTTTTCATCGCGGACAGAACCCGTTCCATTTCCAGCGTTCCGGTCGCATAGCCGGCGAGGGCGGCATCCACGTTCCTTTTGGCTTCGGGAATGAGAAGATGGTCGAAGAGGACTGTCCTTCTAAGCAGGTGGCGGTAGGTCCCTTCGGAGTCCCGGATTTCTTCGATAAATCGTTGGCGCCTTGTTTCGCGGTCGGCCTCCAGGGACTCGAGTTTATGTTCTTCTTCCGCGACCCTTTGATCCTGGCGTTCTCCGGGCCGAACAGGAAGGTTGAAGGTCAGGAGGACGGAATACAGGTTGGGGGCAGACGTGATCAGATTCGGTCCCATGAAATAGCTGTAATCGCCCTCGACCGAAACGGCGGGAATTTTGTCTTTTTCGGCCGACCGGACGAGAAGCTTCTGGGCATTATCCCTTGCGTCCCGGGATTCGAGGGCGGGGTGGTTGTCGATCCGCTCCAGGAGGACGGATTCGGGAAGGGGATCCGGAAAGCGGGGTTCTTCCGGAGATATCCGGAATGGTCGGGAGACGTGCATGAGGTTCATCAGGCGGTAAAGGCTTTTCTCCTCCCGGATGCGGACCTGCTCCTGCTTGTCCTGGATGGCGTCTTTTTGAAACTGGGCCAAAAGAACGTCCGACTCCGGACCGATTCCCTGGCGGTAGCGGACCAGTGCCGCCTGAAAGGCTTTTTCCCAAAGGACGCCGATTGACCGAAGAATCGCCTCTTTCTTTCTTCCCTGATAGAGGTCGAGCCAGGCGATACGGATGTTGCGGACAAGAAGGGCTTTCTTGTCTTCAAGAACCCAGCGGGAGGCTTTCATTTGCGCGACGGCGCTTTGGCCGAGAAGGGCCCTCTTGCCCCAGGGCGCGAAATCCTGCCGTACCCCCACGGTCGTCATGGTCAGAACGCTCGTTCCCATATTGAAGTTGATCGGGAAGTACTGTTCCCCGACAACGAGCATGGGATCCGGAAGTTCTCCGACTTCGACGGAACGGGCCTGATCCCGGGCTATCCGTGCCCGTTCCTTCTTGAGTCCGGGATTACGGGCCAGACCCAGACGAATAGCCTGATCGAGGGTGAGTGCGGGAATGTTCGAGGTTACGGTGCCGGAGGACGCCCCGGCCCAGACCGGAGGAAGCCGGAAGATCCCGGAAGTTGCCCATGCCAGCAATACCCCTGCAAGAAGGGACGCGGACAGGAAATGGCTATATGTGTTTTCTTGATTTGTCCGTGCTTTACAGACAGGAGAAAAACGCTTGGAGACTCTTCTCCTGAAGAGTGAAATCCGATGGAACGGCATACATCCTCCCCACGTTCAAAAACGGAATGAAAACCCGATTTTTCTCGAACTGGGGGGATCTCAAATCAAGAGGGGTCGATTGACGGCAGGTGCAAAAGAAAATCTGGTTAGGGAAGAGGAGAGGGGCGGGTGACTGCCTCGTCGAAAAACGGCATCGCCCGGTTCGGGATAGGAAAGGCCCTTGGCGACAGGCGGCTGAACCCGGAGGATTGGTGATGTGTTTCCTTCTTTCCAGGGAACGGACTGAAAACACAAATCGCAGAGAGGTACCCTACAGAGGGATACCGAGGCTTTATGCTGACAACACGGGAGGTTCCCCTTCATGGGACAGGAAGAAGATTTCATTCCCTTCGAGGATTGAACGGAGGGTTGCATCAAAGACATGGCATTCGACACGGGAAGGGATGCGCCCCCCTGAAGAAGCCAGGCGAACCCTGCAAGAAGAATAGGCCAAAGGATATGTCTTATAGGAAATCCGAAAATCTTCATAATCCAATACTAGAGCGTGAATTCCTGTTTGTCAACGAAGCATTTGACCCCAAGAACCGCGATTGACTGAAGGAGGTTGGGGAAGAAAAACAAGAAACCCCTTGTCGTTTCAGGTAAAATGGATGTTGTCGAGACAAACCATTTACCCACCCGAAGGGTGAAACGAAAGGGGCAACTTCATGGTACGACAACACGTTCTTCCCTTCAAGCTCGAAGCGACCGATGACACGATAACATCACAGGCGGGTCTGGTCCTGTTCGGGGAGTTTCTTCACTCCCTGGATCTCAGGAAGGAGATTGACCGGGCCTTTGGAGCCCCGGGGAGCGGAGCGGGATATTCGGCCTCGGCCTATGTTCTTCCGCTTTTGCTGATGCTGAATGGAGGAGGACGGAGCCTTTCGGATCTTCGGATGATCGGGCGGGATGCGGGGCTCCTGTCCCTTCTGGGAATCGATGCGGTTCCCTCGACGGACGCCTTCGGACGATGGCTCAGACGGATGGGCGGAAAAGGTCCGGGACTCTCGGCGATGGAGAGGGTGATCGACCGGGTCGTCACCGTTTTGGGAAAGAGGCTGCGGAGACGACGGAGAAAGGCGGGAGGAGCCCCTGTCCGGGAGGTCACCCTCGATATCGACGCGAGCCAGATCGTGGCGGAGAAGGAAAAGGCCCACTGGACCTATAAGGGAGAAAAAGGATACATGCCCCTGGTGGGACATGTGCGGGAACTCTCCGGGATGGTGATCCATGAGGANTTCNNNGGAAGGGAACGTCTCCCCGGGAANCGGCCATGTGCCGTTTCTGAAAGACTGCCTCCGGCGGCTTCCGGACGGGGTCCGGGTCACACGGTTTCGGGCGGACAGCGCCAGCTACCAGNNNGA
>ACXJ01011403.1_pt1 | contig 25177 bp, 26 predicted proteins | sample 870861 | NCBI WGS metagenome assembly ACXJ01 (sample SAMN02954270, study PRJNA29437) | mine drainage metagenome | biome: terrestrial; feature: Richmond mine; material: biofilm; isolation source: combined biofilm from UBA (pink subaerial biofilm) and UBA BS (thick... ... | reverse complement strand
AGAGGATCGCTCCCCTTCGGGCGGACAACCCCCTTGCCCTGACAGAGTTGATCAACGCCCTGGAGAAGGACAAGGTCCACGAGACCGTGTATGAGACAGGAGGGGGAGGAACCGCGTGTTTGGCCAGATTCTGAAGTAGTGGGGGAGCAATCAAGACCACTGTTCCGCTCTTTGGAGGCCTGGATGTAACGGGTTGTCGGAACCGACTCCGGGTCGGATCGGAATTCGGGGGAGGGCAAGCATTTGATTGAAAAAGAAGTTTTCCAGACCAAACAATGAGAGCTTCGGCCTGTTTTTTAAGAACAGGCCGAAGCTCTTCAGGACCGATGTCTTCGGATGCCGAATCAGGAAACAGGAACACCGTTTGATGCAAGCGGCTTGTAGCGGGAGGGATCCATTGCCTTATGGGCAGATTCAGCCATCACTTTGGCGGCAAGATTATAGGCTTCACTCCATGTAGCCGCAACCTCAGGAGTCCACGCTGCGCCGAGGAAATGTTCGAGGGTCTTCATGAGACTCACTCCCACGGCATCGTAATGCTCCGGGCGGGTATCATACTTGATATGCCCCTCCCCAAGACGCTCAAGGTACGGAACAAGGGCGGTGGGGTTGTCGATGTTCATGGAGATGTAGACGAGGGAGTTGAAAAGTCTTTCCTGCTGCGTCGTCATCGTCTCGGGAAACATCTTACGGACCTCAGGGAAATGAGCGAACATGTAGTTGTAAAAATAAGTTGTTACCTGTGTGCCCAATCCCTTGATTGCAGCTCCATGCGCCTTGATCATCTCTGTGTTGATGGCCATCTGCCATTCTCCTTTTGTTGCTCAGTGATCAGTTGGGATCCCCTGGATGAGGGAAGCAAACTCTTTGCCACCCTCAGAGTACCCTCCCGCACGGCGGACAAGTATGATTTCCATCATACAAACATGAAAATGTGACTCAAAAGAAATTGATTCCCAGACCTGCTGTTACAAATTGCCAGGGAGTGGCCATTGTGCCAACCCCGTCCTCTCTGAAGCGAACATCGAGAAAAAACTGACGCCGACTTGAGAGAACGGAGTTGAGCTGAAGCCCGGCATCAAAATATGTGTTATCAATCCCATTGTTCAGAACCTGACCGAAGTCGCCTACGAGATCCAGTGAACCCATTGACCCTGAAATCAGATTGATCATAAGACCAGAGTAAAATGGGAGAATATTCTGTGGAAGAGGTCCCGATGATTTGCTGTTGGAAAAATAGTCCGCCCCAATACGAACCCCAACTCCTGGAGAGATCCAATACTGGAACGTCACACCACCCCCATACAAGAGCGTTCCCTCAGCTCCTGGAGTATTGATGTTGTCCATTCCCTCCACCTCACCCGAGATCCCCCATGTGTTGGCACTTCCGGGAGAAGCATGAGCCTTCATTGTCCCCGTGAGGATAACCAAAAAAGAGAGAACAAGGATTGCAGTGACGCTTTGCCATGTTTTGACCATACCGGGGATACTCATTTTCCACCTCGACTGATTGAACTCTCGTCCATTGTATTTGCCTTTCTTTTTTACTGAATAAGAAACACTGTCTTTATCGGTTTGTTTTTGGAGTTACAATAGGAGGTGAGAGAAAGCAAGCCGAACAACCTTCAGACAATGTTGTGGGTTGTCCTGCCTCTTTTCCTTTAAAACATGGGATTCTAGACATTGTTTCCATCGACGGAGGTGCGGTAAGATTTATCATTACAATTAGTGGCGGAGATCATCTCCGATTTTGAGAATCAGGAAATATTGGCTTCATCTTCGGCGAAGGGCGAGCTAATTCAGAGGGAAATTTCGAGCATTGTTCTAACCGATCCCGAATTCAATAAAGGTCTGACCATCACTCAAATGTCTTATAGGTGCTCCGTCATCAAGGAAAAGGGGGTATCCCCTTCTCCTTCCCTTAGACAAGGAAATACCAACTATGTTTGGACTCTTCTCAGGAAAAAATGAAATGGAGATGCACCCCAAGGAGCTGAAGGAGCGACTTGAAAAAGGTGACAACCTGGTCATCATCGATGTGAGGGAAGAGTGGGAGCATTCAAGGGTGCGACTTCCCGATGCCATCCACATTCCCTTGGCACAGCTTCCAAGAAAGCTCTCTGAAATTGATCAGGAGAAGGATGTTGTTGTCTACTGCCACCATGGGGCCCGTAGTTTACAGGCATGCCATTTTCTCAAAAAAATGGGATTCGAAAAGGTGAAGAATCTCACGGGAGGAATTGATGCCTATGCTCTCCATGTTGACAAAACTCTTCCTCGTTACTGACCAGTTATAGCCTCAAAAAACCAATAAAAAAGCCCTCCTATCCGGAGGGCTTTTTTGTATCAAGTCTTGGTCGCCCAAAACTTCCCGTCGAAAAATTTAGAGATTTTCAGTCGAATCGGTCGTCAATGACGCATTCACAACACGGGCACTGCCAGGGCCATGCAGAAACTTTGGAGGAGCTTCAAGCCCTGCCATAGTTGGCAGACGTGTTAGAACATAAGCATCGGGAACATGAGACAGATTCTCCTCCCTGACGCGCATCCGGGCGTTCTCGGGAGGGATAATGACATCGTATTCATTGGACTTCCAATAACCGCGTGTTCGACTTTCAACCAGTCCGATCTGGTTTGTAATCTTGACAAGAACCGTCTCTCCGATGTCATATCCAAATGCGATAGGACGATGTTCCATCCGTCGATCCTCCTGTGTTCCTACTAACCAGAACTCTTGGCAGACCCATACTCACTCTAGGGCCACCCGAATTTCAGAACTTATTTCCGATTGTTTTTGATGATACACATTTCTCGAGGCTTCCTTCAACCGTTTCTCTCATGGTAGAGTCAGGCATCGAGCTCTTCATCCTTGATTTTATAATGGATTCCTGCACCTTCAGGATGGCTTGACCGACTTTTCGACAAGGACAGCACCCATGGAGCTTCTTGTACGTCCTGCTCTCCTGAGCCTGAATGATCCCCTCATGGAAATTGACGCACTGCTTTCCGGATCAGGGCTTTCTTTTGCGCTCTTTCTCTCGAGAGACCATATGATTCTGGCCAATCACTCCTTCATCAAGAGGTGGGGGCTGGAAAGGGCGTCATTTCCCCGATTTTCCCTGAGCGACTTTGCAAACAGAAATGCGGTTGAACTAACCGGAGAGACAAAGGGACGATTCTGGACATGGTTTTCAACATCCTCCCCGGGCCCTTCATTGATTGTCCTGCCCGGTGAGACAGGGGGAGAACGGCTCCTTCTGCGAGTTCCGACGGAAAAGACTTCAGGGGATGATCCGTTCTTTCTCGAGCTCCTGACAGAACAAGCCAATGAGGAACAAAAAGAGGGGATGCTTCTCTTGGCCAGCCGCATCAAAAGCCAAGCCCGAGCCATCATCAGAAATATTCAGGACGAAATCCTGATCGATCAGTTTTTCCGAACGAAGATTGCCAAGGATTCACAAGCTACCAAAGCCGAAATCATTCTCACAAAAACTCCCGCATGGTTACAGCAAGGACGGTTTTGGAGAATTCACCACTCTCCGCAGAACCCTGCACGACTCATGGCCTCCATTCTTCCAGCAGAAGAAACCGAATCCCTCTTTCCCTTTAGAAGAATTCAATTCGCCAGAAACAGCAGTCAGGGAGGTTATTGGGCAGACTTTCCCCTGCTGGCCAACAGGTCCTTCTTCGGAAAAATACGCCTGTTCCGCCCAGAGGCTCTGAAACGCGAACTTCCCGGTCTCAGCAACTTCCAGACGGAGGCACAGGAACTCTCTCGAGGACTTTTCCAGATTCGGGTCGACCTTGGAGACCTTGACCCCGTCATTCGAGAACCCGAGTCAGGATTTCTTGATAGGCGTGAGGCTCTTCTGCTCCTCGAGTCCCTCATCGAAGAGTATCGATCATCAGGTGTGGGATTTGGCCTTATAGGGATAAAGATTGACCTTGCAAATCATCAGCTTTTGATGATCAAGGTCAGAAAGGTCCTTCGTTACTATGATGAAATTGCCCATATCACTCCTCGAGAGTATCTCCTCATTCTCCCGGGCATGAAGGCCTCAAGTGTACAGGGACTGATCGAGAGAGTGAGAGACATGCTTCTTGGAGCCGATAGAGATTTTGGCCATCTTGTTACAATGGGAACACTGTCCTTCCCTGAGGCAGAAAAAGGTCCCATGAATCTAATAAGAAGTGTCTTTCTCCGGGAAGAACCACAGCCATTGCAGTCACCCGCAGACAACACTTAACGTTACATTAAATATTTCATGAGGTTGACCACCATGTCTGATGAATTCGATCCAGAAGACCCTAAGAACGGAAAGGGGGACATCGGGATCCCTCTTCCATGGATCCTGATCCCCATCTTTCTGATATTTGGAGGGATTATCGGAATGACACTCTATCACCTCCAACATTACGACTTTCTCAGACAGTAGCCTTTATTCAAGCCGCTTTTTTAGGTCGGGAGAGAGGTGACCTGTCATGACCTCCTCCACAGGTCCCTCCATCCGAATTTCGTGATTTTCATCGACTTCGATCATTAGAATTCCTCCGGGCATATGTACCCGTACAGGGCTCTGCACACGACCGAGATGCACAGCAATGGTTGCGGCAGCACAAGAACTGCTCCCCGAAGCCAAGGTATATCCGGCACCACGCTCCCAGATCCTGATCTCGATCTCATTCCTTCCAATGACTCGGACCATTTGAGTATTGATCCGCTTCGGGAACACCTTGTTGTGCTCGATCATCCGCCCTTTTTCGTGTATGAAATCCTCATCGATCTTCTCCACAAAGAACACAAAGTGAGGATTTCCCACGGAAACTGCCGATCCACGGATCTCAGTTCCGTCTTCAAGACGCAGAACTTCCTCAATCATAGGATTGGATCGCCCCAGGATCCCTACATCGGAGGGATTGAAGGAATATCTCCCCATGTCAACCTTTACGGCAGTCACCCGACCGTCTGCACCCACAGTCACCGTTGATCTCACACGTCCCCCCTTTGTGTCGATTGGGAAGGATAATTCCTTGGCATATCCATACTCATAAAGAAACTTGGAAAAAATCCGCAGACCATTTCCGCTTTTTTCTGCCTCGGAACCGTCAGGATTAAAGATCCGGAGACCAAAGGGCGGCGTCGGTTGTCCCAAGAGAAGGATTCCGTCGGAACCTATCCCATAGTTCCTGTCGCAGAGGAGTCTGACATTGGCCTCCGTCATCTTCGGAGAAGCACCTTCAACCATGACAATATAATCATTTCCCAGACCATGACCTTTCACAAAATCCGTCTTCATAAACTTTAGATCTCCTGTCTTGTAAAATTAGGGATGTGACGCCAATCCCGTTGGGGTCTTCTGAAGGATCTTCCAGTCTTCCTTTGCCTTCTCATTCTTGGGATCAATCTCCAATGCGCGCGAGAGATTGTCTCGGGCCCCCAGAAAGTCCTTCCTCCGATAATCGGCTTCCGCCTTCGCCACAAAAAGGTTAACCCTTCGAGAGATCCGGTCTTTCAGTCTGACAGCCCCTTCATTGCCAGGATCGTAAGCAAGGGCAGACTGGGTGAACTGAAATGCTAAGGGTAGGCGACCTGACGTATATTCACTTTCCGCTAGTTTTGAATAAGCCCATCCAAGGGTTGGGTCAATCGCATGATCCTGGGGATTTCTTCTTTTGAGGGCCAGTAGTTTCTGAACAGCCTCCCCCCAATCCTTCCCCGCCTCCCCCGAAACGATAATTCTAGCCTTGACCTGCTGGACCTCTCTTGCCAGGACCGGATCTGAAGGAGTAAACGTACGGGCAATTCGAAGAGCTTCGAGTGCGCCATGGAAGCGTTCCCTCCGGCTTCGCTCCCTGGCAACCCCAAGATAATAGGCCGCACCAAGCATTCGAACTGTCCGCTCATCTTTTAAAACCTTCTTTCGGTTGGCATTTGACAGGTCCCGAACCTTTTCCCACTTTTGAGTCCAGGCTAGAGCCTGTCGAAACCGGTTATTCCGAATCAATGCATTGAATTCAGTCGACTCTTTGGCAAAACGGGTGTCATCCTGGCTTTCCTTATGAACACGCGCCATAAACTTCTGCATGAAAGGGAGATCGCACCCCGAGACCATGACAAGCATCATCGTCAGCATCAGACCCAATGCGAAGTTTTTTCGATTCACTCTTTTTCTCCCCCTTGAGGATGCCAGACGAAGCCGATTTTCCCAACGAAATCTCGGTCAATCATTCTTTGATACGCTTCTCGAAGGGGATCCACAGTTTCAAGGGAGCCAACTGAAGAAACAATGGGAAGAAAGGCACCCCGAGACAACCATCCGAGCATCGCCACGATATCCATTCTATGAGCCAGATAGACTCCGTGAAGGGAAAGCTGTCTCCCAAAAAGCTCTCGTGTCGGGAATTGGGTCTGAGCTCCTGTCGTCTCCCCCACAACAACAGCTCTTCCTCCCTTCCGAAGAAGGGGAAGAACTCTTGGGATCGTCGCTCCTCCAACCGTATCGAGAACTCCATCAAAAGACTGTCCGCTCGACTCCCTGAGCCTATCGGTCCAATCAGCCGCCTCATGAGACACAAGGGGAATCCCTAATCCTCTGCTCAAGGGCTCCCGTTTCCTTTCAGGACCATAGGTTCCCACCATCTCGATTTTCAGGGCCTTTCCCAGAAGACAGGCCAGATGTCCTACCCCTCCACTAGCCCCCACGACAAGCCATTTCTCTCCCGGCTTTGCTAGCCCTCTAGCAACAAGTGCCTGATGAGCTGTCGCGCCGGCAAGCGTGACGGCAGAAGCGGAAAGGGCATCGACTCCATCAGGAACAGGAATGAGACGAGAGGCCGGCAGACAGACGATCTCTGAAAAAATCCCAGGCAGGTGGCCCCCCAACACCCTGTAATAGGAACAAAGAGACTCTGATCCGCTCCTGCACAGTTCACAGACTAGACACCCCTGCCCGGGGCTAATGGCAACAGTCTGTCCCGGAGAAAGGCCAAGAAGAGGGTCCACTCCAACACCAAGAGACTCCACCGTTCCAACCCCTTCCGACCCCATGATGTGAGGGCATGGAACGCTATAGGCAGGGGAGCCAGAAAGAACCCAGATATCGATGTGATTGAGGGTATGCGCCCGCATCCGTATCCTGACTTCACCAGGGCCCGGAATCGGAGCCGGCCGCTCTTCCAGTACGATTCCCTCCACCCCTTTTTCTCCTGTCAAGACAACCGTTTTCAAGGAATATCCTCCATGGTCAGGGCCTTTCCATTATAGGTCCGCCCCGCTCCTTCGATGAGCGTCAGGCAAAACGCTCCAATCTTTTTTGCTATGGATACGGGAGAAGGCAAGGTCGCTTGGTCTTCATCCGGAAATGCCACCTTGCGCATGGCGGTGGCCATCCGTCCCGGATTTATGGAGAGAGAATAGAGTGGTTGCGGCAAGTCGAGGGAAATTTGTTTCGACAGAGCCTCGACGGCGGCTTTGCCGACGCCGTAGCTTCCCCATGATGGACGGGGAAGGCGGACAACACCGGATGAAAAAAATAAATGCCCTCCTCGCTTCGCTTTCAAAAAGGCACGAGTCATCTCGACCGACCAGAGGAGTGGGCCTGAAAAATTTGAGGAAATTTCGCGATCAATTTCTTCCCAAGAAAGATCCCAAAGGGGTTTGCGTTCGGAAAGATATCCCGCAGCATAAACGACAAGATCTGGAACGAGCTCTTTATTCTGCCCATGAAGAAACCTCAGAGAAGATTCCCTGTCGGAAAGATCAATGGCTTCTCCCCGGAATAATTGTTTCCTTAGAGAAAAGTCATCAAGAGCTGTGGTTAGGCTCTCCCGAGTACGAGTAACCCCGATGACAGAATGCCCCTCTTCCAGAAAGAAACGGCACAACTCACGCCCCAAACCTCTGCCAGCCCCAAGAATCAGAATCGAAGACTTCATCGACGAATCTGTTCGGCCCGTTCCGCTTCTTCCAAGATCGTTTTGCAGGCAATGCAATAAGTTGTGACAGGACGGGCTAGCATCCTTTTTTCTTCAATGGCTTCTCCACAACGTTCACAGATCCCAAAAGACCCCTCTTCGATCCGCTCGAGGGCCTCGTCAATTTTTCGAAGAAGCTTCTTCTCACGTTCTTTCAGTCGGTAGGAAAATCCCTGAATTTCTTCAACAGAAGCGAGATCGGCTGGATCAGGAAAGAGCTCCACACCTTTTTCCACTCCTGTCTGGAGCGTCCTCTCAACACCGGAAAGAATCTCCCGCTTTTGCTGCTCCAAGATCTCCCTGACCTTTTCGTAACCTGCCATGTTCCCACCCTTCCAATCGTTCACAGAGTTCTTATACAGGGCTCATGCTCTGGTCCGAGAGAATGTCCTGTTTCCATGGATTTTAACAAAGCCGACAACGGATTGCATCTTGTGGGAAGATGCCTCAGAAAAAATGTCTCCTCTTACGGCAAACTCTCTCCCCCAAAAATCAGCAATTGCCGTCCAAGACTCCCTCTGCACAGATAGAGTGTCCATTTATTACGGGAAAAGCACATTCTCCCATCGTCCCATCGCACAATTCTTGAGATTTAGAGGAAACTATGATAATTTTTTCTCTACCGAATCCACCACTACGGAGAGATGGCCGAGAGGCTGAAGGCGGTTGACTCGAAATCAACTCTGGGGGGAACCCCAGCGGGGGTTCAAATCCCTCTCTCTCCGCCATTTTGCCCCACATATAAGCTCTCGGGACTTTTCTGCGGAGGTTCCGTGCCCTCATCATCCCAAAACATTTATAAGCTTCTCGCAAGCCGACTGGCAGAAGGAACAGACTCCGCATTTCTTCTGATAGGATCAGATTATAGAATCGAATGGCTGTCCGAGAGCGCCTTAAGACTTCTTGGGGCCAAGGAGGGGGAAGCAGTTGGAGTTCCCTGCGCCAATGCCTTGAAGGACAAGATTTGTTCAGCCGCTTGCCTGCTCAGCAAAGACTTCGGTCAAGATTCCGAGGGAAAGTCTTTTGGATCGGTTTGCATGGAAGAGGCTGCCGGGAACCTTCAGATCAAGAATACCCTGATCACCGATAACGGTGAGACTGTCGGGCTACTGAAGCAGATTTCCCGGACCACCGACAACGCAATACTTCCCTCAACAGAAAAATCTTCCGCCGAAAATACCTCCCTAGAAGTCCGTGGCTCTTGGCTCGGGGCTCTGGAGCCGACACTGGCGCGGATCTCTCCCACGACAATCCCTGTGCTGATTGTGGGGGAGACAGGAACCGGAAAGGAGGTCCTGGCAAAACGAATTCATGAGATGGGGTCTCGCAAGAACAAACCTTTTGTCGTCCTCGATCTCTCCGTCATTCCGGAAACACTGATTGATGATGCCCTTTTTGGGCATACCCGCGGAGCCTTCACCGGAGCCGTGGCAGATAACCCCGGAAAGCTTCTTCAGGCGGATGGTGGCACACTTCTTCTCGACGAGCTTGAAAACATTCCTCTTCAGGTTCAGGCAAAACTTTTACGCTTCCTTGAAACAGGCGTGATCGAAAGAATTGGCCAGAATCGTCCGACCCCACTCGATGTCCGGGTTTTAGCTGCCACAAATATTTCTCCGGCGACACTTCTACAGACAGGCCGTCTTCGAGAAGATCTCTATTACAGACTTCGAGGAATGACCATCGAACTTCCTCCCTTGAGAGAGAGGCGAGAGGAAATCCCGCTTCTTGTGGAAACCTTTCGGGGAAACTGGTCAGCTCGACAAAAAAAGGCGGCCCCAGAATTCTCCTCCGAAGTCATACACATGATGTGCCGATATCCTTACCCTGGAAACATTCGCGAGCTTCGACATATCGTGGAGCTTTGCCTGAGCCTTGCAGAAAATTCAGTGCTGACTCCCGAGAACCTGCCGGGGGAAATTCGCTCTATCCTTGAATCAAACACAAAGACCGCGTTCCCTCTCCACTTTGATGAAGGAATCTCTCAAAGCGCCTCCGGTCGCGTTGTGGAGGCTTTCAGCGCGATTGAACGAGACATGATCATTCGGGCACTGGCAAAACATCAGGGTCGGGTTGCTGAAACAGCTCGCTCTCTTGACATGAGTCGCATCACCTTGTGGCGAAAAATGAAGAAATATGGCATGCACCGAAACAACGCATTCCCGGCATAAAGCAGGAATTTCCGAAAATCCCCAACGCGGTCGTGTAACTCACTAAGGCACGATCGACCAAACCATTTGGAGGCATTGTAATTTATAAAGTCGGGGAATATAATGTCCCCGATGAGGGGTTTGGTCTTTCCAATCTCCCTCTCTTCAGGAAATTCTTCGGTAGTTGGGAGCATCGGACCTTTTCACCCAAGCCGGAGGATTCACCAGTAGAGAGCGAGTCCTTTCGGTCATAAGGGAAGGTGACCATGACCGAGTCCCGTCTTCTGGACGGAGAAAGACTGGTCGAGTCCTTCAGGGATTTCCCTGGAGAGATTTCAAGCAATCATTCAATTTATTATTTGCGTCGTTCATGATTTCATGATGACGCAGTTATCAAGCTCAACTCACCTCAAAAGGAGCGGCTCATGAACACTGGCGCCAGAAATCTTACATTCATCATTCTCGCAGCATTTCCGTTTCTTCTCATTGCTGTCTTTGAAAAAATCGACCACGCCATGAAGGGTGGACTTGGCGGATTCTAGCCTTTTGTCTCCATCAGGGAGAACTGCTTCACTGAGGAAGATGGATTGGTTGCATGATGACCATTCATCTTCCTCTTTTTTTTTCAAAAAACTGACGGAGGAGCTCTCGCGACTCCTCCTCGCACAAGCCTGACTCAACCTTGATTCGATGAGTAAATCGTGGATCATTATGAAGGTCATATAAGGACCCAGCCACCCCACGCTTCGGATCTCGCGCACCAAAGACAAGCCGATGGATGCGCCCCTCCATCATAGCCCCCAGACACATGAGGCATGGCTCAAGGGTGACATAAAGCGTGCTCAAAGGGAGCCTGTAATTTTCGAGGCGTGCCGCTGCCCGACGAAGTGCAATGATCTCGGCATGGGCCGTGGGATCGTGACTGGCCCGCCCCTGATTGACCCCCTCCCCGACGATCTCGCCTCCCACCACAACAATGGCCCCCACAGGAACATCATCCACAATGCCGTTTCGGGCAAGGTTCAGTGCCTTATTCATAAAATAGACATCCGCCTGATGGTTGGGCTTTTCTCGGTGGGTCATTCATCCTCCACGACGATGAATCCGGTCAACCCGCGCCTGGTCCAAAGGCCGGAGAAGAATGCTGTCCACATTGACATGAGGTGGACGGGTCACCGCCCAGAGGACCGCATCGGCAACATCCTTGGCCGTCAAGGGAGTCATCCCCGCATAAACACCTTTAGCCCGAGTCGCATCTCCCTTGAAACGCACCAGCGAAAACTCCGTTTCCACGAGACCTGGATCGATCTCGGTGATGCGAATGGGCATGCCCAGCCACTCGATCCTGAGGGTTTCAGTCAGAGCCCGCAGTGCGTGCTTTGCCATCGTATAACCCGCCCCCCCTACATAGGTTTCAATCGCGGCAACCGACCCGATGTTGACCACATGACCCTGTCCGGAGTGCTTAAGTCTTGAAAAAATCGATTGAACCATTCGTACCGTCCCCATGGCATTGCTCTGATACATTGAAAGCCAGGCCTCTTCGTCCATCTCTGATATAGGATCAAGCCCCAAGGCACCTCCCGCATTATTGACCAGGAGATCAACCGTATCGGGAAGAGTTTCAACAAATCGCTTCACTGAATCTGAAATTGTCACATCAAGAAGCCTAGGGATCATTCCTGTTTCAGACGAGAGCTCGTTGAGGCGGTCCATTCGTCTCGCCCCTCCATAGACAACATATCCGGCTCCCACAAGAGCCCTTACGGTCTCGCTCCCAATACCTGAGGATGCCCCCGTGACAACGGCAACCTTCTGTCTCTCCTCCACTTATTCCTCCCCCATAGCTCAAGATTTTCAAATCAATGGATCATTGAACTATATTGATGCTTCCCTCTTGCCTGACTTGTCTTGTCAACGCATAATGAAACGATGACATCTATTCTCCGTTACGTCACTCTGAGTCTCCTCTCGCTTTTTATTCCTCTGGCTCTCTCGTTACTTTCGAGGGAGAAGTGCTCTTTTACTATCCTTTCCACATTATTCTGCCATGGGGAAGCCCAAGCCGTCCCCCTGAACGATCCCACCTATCCTCTTCCCCTTCGAAAAGGTCTTTCCAAAGCCTCTTATGAGATTGCAGCGGGAAATGCTTCGAAGGCGATTGCTACTTTGATGCCCCTAATGAAAACTTACCCCGATTATACGGCTCTCTTCACCCTGGCAGGAATCGCTTATGGAAAAGCAGGGAACCATCTCAAGGCTATTGAAATGGAAAACCGCGCGCTGGCACTATCTCCACACAACGTTTCAGCCCGGACGGCCCTCGGCATTGCCTTGGGCAACACCGGACACTTTAAAAAAGAGGCCAAGGAAGAGATTTCGGTTTTACAGAGCCACCCCAAGTCTGAAACTGCATGGGAAGCTTTGGGCTGGGCCTATGCCTCTCTTGGGGACTGGAAGTCGGCCAGAATGGCAGAGGAGAAAGCGGTGGCCCTCAATGGAAAGGACCCTCAGGCCAGAATGATGCTCGGATTGGCTCTCGCACATCAGGGATACCTTGAAGAGGGTCTCATTATGGAGCGTACTGCCGAAAAACTGGCGCCCAATGACGCAGGGATCAAGCGCTCCATCGCCTATATCACGGTCTCCCTTCACCACTCAGGGAATCATGCCTCCCAAAATCGCCCGGGATTCAACCCTTTACTCCAGCCTACCCCCGGTCCTGCAACATCAACAGCAACCCCCACAGGCTCGCAGCAGATGTCTCCATCACCCATCAAGGCTCCTTCTGTCCTTCACTAAAATTCCATTTGTTTTTTCCGGGGAAATCCCCTAAAATTTTGGAGTCATGGAGGGGTGGCCGAGTGGCCGAAGGCGGCGGTCTTGAAAACCGTAGAGCGAAAGCTCCGTGGGTTCGAATCCTACCCCCTCCGCCATCCTTAGTCTGTGTTTTTTGAATATTCCCCGTGGAGAGATGGCCGAGTGGTCGAAGGCGCCCGCCTGCTAAGCGGGTGTAGGATCAAAAGTCCTACCCAGGGTTCAAATCCCTGTCTCTCCGCCAATATCAATCTCCAAATTTATTCTCCCCTTCACTTCAGAAACCCTTCGCGTGCCCCCCCAAGATTTTTCTCTTCCTCCAAGTGGGCGCAATCTTTTTTGGGCTGCGTTCTATAGAAAAAAGAGCAAGGGGAAAATGGACTTAGGAATTTGAACCGGAGGGATTTTTTGAATTTTTGATGTCAGGGGTTTTCGAAGTCCAGAGTGTCACTTTGTTTCGTCCAGAAGATTTAGAGGCATAGAGGGCTTTATCCGCCCGCTCGAACATCCTTTCCCACTCTCCGCTAAATGGAGCCAAGTCAATGCCGATGGACACCGTCATAGTCGAAATCTTCTGACGGGTAGAGGGATTTGTTATTTCTATCTTCATAATGTTTTGTCGAAGTCTCTCAGCAAGGGCCAAGCCCTCCTCGGATGTGGTTTTTGGAGAAAAAACGGCAAACTCCTCCCCCCCTACACGACCAATGAAAACATTTTCCCCGACTGATCCACGAAGAACTTTCGACACTGCGATTATTGCCTTGTCACCAATAATATGGCCATAACTATCATTAATTTTTTTAAAATGATCTATGTCGATCATGAGAAGAGCGCACGGAATTCCGGAAAACTTACCTTCGCGGAAAAGGTCATTGATCTTTGTCGAAAACCCTCTCCGGTTCAGGATCTCCGTGAGTGGATCAACCATCGCTTCTTCCCGGGCGATCCGGAGTTCATCTTGAAGGCAATCAATCTTTTTCTGATTTTTAAGCAGCTCTGCGTTAAGAGAAGAGGAGCTCTCCCGTATCGACAAGGTATCCTTTAAGACCGCATCGACAAGGGTTCGGAAGGTCTTCTCATCGAGCCCATCCTCCTGAAGCGAATGGCTGTAAGACTCCATTCCGTTTTTGACCCTTTCGGCCTCTTGTGCGGTGCGAGTCGTCGAGGAAGAGATGTTCTGGAGTATAGACTGAAGCTGCTTGGCCAAGGATCCCCGGTAGTCATTGAGAGGAAGGACGTAGTCAGGAACAATATACTTCACAAAGATTTTTTCGAGATCCTCCCCCACCAGGGAAGAGCTTTGCTTGAGAAGACCATTGACCGCTTCGATTAGGGGAGGGTTGATCCCGGAAACGTATTCGTAGACAACGGTATAATGAACTGGCGTGAACGCGCATCCCCATTCCGCCATCTTCTGAATGACCATACGAAAGATCTCTGCACTGGCCGGCTTGCTTTCAATATATCGGAGCATCGGGTTCCTTAATGAATGAAAATCCATTATTCCTAGAATCCTGCAGAATCATACCAGCATTTGGAATACTCTTACAATCTTGCGCCGGATGTAGGTATCCGGGTTAAAATGGGCGTCTGACTTATTCTCCTTCATACATACTTTGACATAAGGAGCTCCCCCATTTTCTCGCTTTCTCTTGTGCACTATATTTCCAACCATACTGAATCCCGACGGTTCATCTGGGACGTAACAGTCTTTCATTTGGGGAAGACTCCGGTCACCCTGGCGGGAATCATCGACTTTGCCATCATCATTCTTTTCGGCTTTATCTTCCGATCACTCATTCACAAAGCCCTCAGATCTCGAGTGCAATCACAGTCCTCCCCCCAGACCCGTCACCTTATGGGACTTCTCTCCACCTTGGCATCAAATCTTGTCTTGGGTCTTGCGGTCATTATTGCCCTCGACAACTTGGGAGTCAGACTCTCGTTCCTCGGTGGAGCCCTGGGAGTCTTGGGAATCGGGTTCGGAATCGGGCTTCAGACTCTGGCAGGAAACATGATCGGACTCATTGTCATCCTGCTGGAAAAAAGCATCCAGGTGGACGATCTCATCGAAGTGGATGGTGTTTTGGGAACTGTCGTTGAGATTAAGGCCAGGTCAACGACAATTATGAGCCGTGACAATATCGCTATCATTATTCCCAACTCCCATCTAATCGCCAACAAGGTGATCAACTGGAGCCATCGCGACAGAAAAACCCGAATGCACCTGAAGGTTGGGATCGGAATGGATGCCGCCCGTCTTGATCATGCGGTTGTACTGCTTAAGGAGATCGCCAGTTCTCATCCCGAAGTTCTGAGAAATCCCCCCCCCGATGTCTGGTTTTCAGAATTTGGACCCTCCTCTTTCAACCTTGAGGTGATTTACTGGATTGAGGACGGGACTCGCAGACACAATGTTCTCTCCGATCTCAACTTTGCCATTGCCCGTCGATTTGCACAAGAAAAGATCGAGCTTCCTTACCCGCATACGGTCGTCCTCCTCCCCGAAAAACCTGAGGGAGCCTCCGCTGACCTTGCCGTCGGACCAAAGACTGACGCATAATATCACCATGAAGATTGGCATACTCCTTTCCACACACCCCGAAAAGAATGACGGGCCCCGAGTCCGCCATCTGGCAGAGGTAGCCATGGCGAATTCCGATGAGATTTATCTCTATCTCCTCGACGAGGGGGCCAGATTCCTCAAAGAAGACTGGATTCATGACCTTGTTGACCGTGGGGCGACAGTTTATACCTGCGCTTATGCGGCTCAAAACCGCCGCCTTTCGGATCCGGGGAAGACCACCTTTTGCGGCCTAGTCGTATTAACGCAGGTCATGGAAGGTTGTGAACGATTTCTGGCCTTTGCCTAAAGGACACCAGTGACCCATCCAGCACATCGAACTCTTCTCCTCATAAAAAGCAATCCCGAGATTGATCCACGGCCGGCAGAGGCCATACGATCAGCACTGGGTCTGATTGCCGGGGAAATTCCTCTTTCAGTCTACTTTTTCAATGAAAGTCGTTCGCTTCTGACCGCAACGACGGATGAACTTGAAGACTTCCAAGATGGGGAGATCCTCAAACGATTTCTTCCAACACTCTTGCAAATGGCCCAAAAGGTCTTTTACGAGCCAGTGGAAAAAGAAGGCTCTCTCCCAAAGGATGGTTCTCCGCTGACGCTACAAGAACTTGGAAGAATGCTTCCTGACTTTGACCATACGATCGTTTTCTAGGAGCCATATGCTCATTCTCCTGCGCACATCCCCTGACGATCGTCTCCGGGAAGTTATTGCCTCCATCCCCCCCGATGAAGATCCAGCCATTCTGGTCTACCTCGAAGGAGCGCTAGACTCCCCTTGCCCTCCCTTGATTTTCCCCCAAAACACCTATGCACTCGACCCGAAGACTCCCGCAGGAATTACTTCAATAACACAGGAAGATCTTCTCGGGTTGATTCATACGCATCCCAAAACTCTCGTTCTTCCTTAAAGTCCTTTACAAAACTTCTTCACCCATGAAACCAAAGACGACATCCCGTGTCCCTGGAGACGCAATGAAACAATCGGCTTGCTCCTCTTGTTTTTTGTCCATCTTCCCGCTATGATTTCTTGATGTTCCGCATTTGAGCCTGTCAATGGAGAGATGTCCGAGCGGCCGAAGGAGCACGACTGGAAATCGTGTAGGTGCCTAAAAAGTGCCTCGGGGGTTCAAATCCCCCTCTCTCCGCCATTTTCAGGCTAACGCCTCCCACGGGAGCGGTTCCCCCGAGAGCGGTCCGATGGGACTCCAGGCTCCGGGCAACGGGTTCCCGCAAACCCCGCCAGGTCCGGAAGGAAGCAACGGTAGCGGTGTATCACGTGTGCCCCGGATCCCCCTGGGGTCCCTTCGGTCCTCTTTCACCTCCTCGCCCTCTCCCGTTAGCATTGTCCCTACGGAGACCTCATGGCAAAGTTCGCCTCTCTCGCCCGCCTTTACCGCCCACGAACCTTCTCCGACCTTATCGGACAGGAAGCCGTTGTTCGATCCCTGACGCGAGGACTCTCCTCCGGAGTCATGACTCAGGCTTACCTTTTTTCAGGAGAGAGGGGTGTGGGAAAGACCACTGTGGCCCGCATCCTCGCCAAAGCCATAAATTGTCAGTCCGGGCCGACCGCCACCCCATGTCTTGAATGCTCATCCTGCCTTGAAATTGCCGAGGGGCGTTCTCCCGATGTGACAGAGATGGACGGCGCTTCCCACACAGGAGTTGATGATGTCCGCACTCTTCGAGAAAGCCTCGTATACGCTCCTCTGACGAGCCGTTCACGCATCGTCATCATCGATGAAGTCCACATGCTCTCAACCTCAGCATTTAATGCCCTCCTCAAGACTCTTGAAGAGCCACCTCCCCATGTTGTCTTCATTCTTGCCACAACAGAGGCCCATAAGATTCCGGATACTGTTCTTTCCCGCTGTCAACATTTCAGGTTCCGACTTCTGACCGTGTCCCAGATCAGCGATCGCATCCTCCATGTTTGCCGAAGTGAAAACATTTCCCTCAACCCCACAGTTACAGGGATGGTGGCACGAGCAGCTGAAGGAAGCTTGCGGGATGCATTATCCCTTCTCGACCAGCTTCTCCGTACAGGAGGAGAGTCCCTGACTCCGGCCGATGTCGCCGACCTTCTGGGTGTCACGGATCACGCATTGGAAGAAAAGATGCTTGCAGCCATTCTTTTGGGTGACCTTTCTGCAACTCTCAGAACAGCGCGCACCGCATTGGACACAGGGGTTGATCCCCGTGCTCAGGTTCGCTCTCTAGCCCGTCGTTTTCGAGACATCCTACATAGCACTCTCGACGGGACCTCTCTCGACAGTCCGATTTATGGGTGGATTCCAGAAAGTGTCCAAGCCCTTCCCCTTGATCCTCCTCCCAACATTTTCTTCCTAGAACAGGCCCTCTCGGTCCTCGTCAAGGGAGAAGATGATCTAAGACGCTCTCCCCAACCCGCAATCACTTTTGAACTCCTTTTAGCCCGCCTCTGCCATTTGCGTGAGGTGCTTCCACTTCCGGAGATTCTTGCCAAAATTGGGGTGGCGGGTGCTACATCGCCATCTTCTGTTCGGTCGTTGGGACCAAAGACACACAACAGTTCTCCCCCGACCCCACTCCCCACCACAGAAGTTCCCACTGAGGTCTTTCCATCGCCCCCGGAGGAATCATCTCTCCAGCAAGCGATGCCCCAGGAAATCCCTGCCCCTGTTGATGACGGACCGCTCGATTTAAGAATCCCCGCCGATTGGCCACGGGCACTTTCCCGCCTTCCTCATGAAATGGCGGCACTCCTCGAGTCGGTCCGGACGAGAAGGATTGAACAAAATACCCTCTACCTTGATACCGGAAATTCCTTCTTCAATACCCGAATACAGGCCAGCCGTGACCCCCTTGCGAAGGCACTTTCCCTTGCCATAAAATCCCCGGAGCCCCTGAGGATTGAAACTCCGACACTTTCCCGCAAGGGAAACTCTACCGGACAAATTACATCAGAAATTGCTTCCTCGGGAGATAAGAGAGAAAGACGAAATCTTCCTCCTCTCGTTTCCGATGCCGTTTCCCTCTTTGGCTCCGAGGTTCTTGATGTTCGGTCACCCCAAATCGATCGTCCATTATCCCCTTCAGAGGAGAACGAATAATGTTTGGACTTGACATTTTGAAGAAAGCCCAGGAATTTCAGGCAAACATGGCAAAAGCCAAAGAGGAGCTGGCAAGACTGACTGTGACAGAACAATCAGACAACGGACTGGTGCAGATCGAGATGAACGGAAAGTTCGAGGTCCTCTCCCTCACTATCGACCCTTCTCTTTGTTCCCAAGGCGAAGGTGTCCTGTCCCTTCAAATCATCTCTGCCACCAATCGCGCCTCGGAAAAAGTCCGGGAGGAAGCCGCAAAACTTCTGGAGAAGGCAACGGGAATGGGACCAGGAAACCCTCTCGCCTCCCTGGGGTTACCGGGATTCTGATGGAGCGTCCACCCCGTATGGGATCCTCCCTCTTTCCAGCTCCATTTCAAGACCTCGTCGATCTCTTTCGTCGACTGCCAGGAATCGGAACGAAAACTGCGACCCGCCTTGCCTTCCATCTTCTGCAATCTTCGGAATCGGAACGTCAGGAATTGGCATCAGCCGTTTCGACCCTGAAAGAACGCCTTCTTCCCTGTTCGGAATGTCGAAATATCGTTGCATCCCCTCCTCCGGAATCACCAGAGGTCCCCCGCTGTGCCATTTGCCTCGATCCGGCAAGGGACTCGACGATCCTGATAGTTGTCGAAGACATTCAGACGCTTTATTCCATCGAAAAGAGTGGCGAATTCAGAGGTCGATATCATGTGCTGGAAGGAAGGCTTTCCCCCCTTGAGGGCATTGCCCCCGAAATGCTACGCGTCAGAGAGCTTTTGCAGCGGCTTGAAAATCCAGACATTCGAGAGGTTGTCCTTGCCACCTCTCCCACGACCGATGGTGAGGCCACTGCCCTTTATCTCTCCCGCCTCGTCAAGCCTCTCGGCATCCGTGTCAGCCGGATTGCTTTCGGTATCCCTGTCGGACTTGAGCTTGAGTACGTTGATGAAGTGACCCTCATTCGAGCCGTTGAAGGACGCCATCCTTTCTAGAACCTTCTCCGATTCATCACTTTACCCGCGAGGTATGTTTGGACCCGATTGCACCATCAGAGCTTTCTGCAGAAATTGCCAGGCGTCGAACCTTTGCCATCATCAGCCATCCCGACGCTGGAAAGACAACATTGACAGAGAAGCTTCTTCTTTATGGGGGAGCCATCCACTTGGCCGGGTCAATCAAGGCCCGAAAAGCCGCCCGATACGCGACAAGCGACTGGATGGAAATCGAGCGACAGCGTGGGATCAGCGTGACATCGAGTGCCTTGGTCTTTGATTATCGGGACCACACTCTCAATATTCTTGATACGCCTGGCCACAAGGATTTCAGCGAAGATACCTTTCGCACCCTTGAGGCCGTGGATTCTGTGGTCATGCTTCTTGATGGTGCCAAGGGAATCGAACCCCAAACACTTAAACTCTTCGAAGTCGCACGCATGCGACAGCTTCCGATTGTCACCTTCATCAACAAAGTTGACCGCGAAGGGGTTGACCCTTTTTCCCTTCTGTCCGAGATAGAGCGGACCCTCGATATTAGGGCCATCCCCTTTGATTGGCCCATCGGAGCTGGATCCGCCTTTCGAGGGGTCTGGGATCTCTCTGCGGCCAAGGCCCACATCTACGAGGCCGTCGATCATGGAGGGGCCCGGGCAACCGACCGCATTCTCAAGGAAGGGGACCCGGCACTTGAGTCCATTCTCAACACTCTCCCCGACAAAACCCTTTTCGAGGAAGAGGTTGCCCTTCTTTCCTTAGAAGATAACTCGTTCGATAAGAAGGACTTTCTCGCCGGAAAAACAACACCCGTCTTCTTCGGAAGTGCTCTGAACAACTTCGGGATTGAGCTTTTTCTCGACGCCTTTATCGGACTCGCTCCCCCTCCCCGGGCCTACCCCTCCGACAAGGGCCCCATCCCCCCGGACTCCCCTTCTTTTTCCGGTTTTGTCTTCAAGATACAAGCCAACATGGATCCTCAGCATCGCGATCGCTTTGCCTTTATTCGTGTCTGCTCGGGGCGATTCGTCCGGGAGATGTCGGTCACCAATGCGACGACCGGAAAGCCGCTTCGTCTCTCAAAAACCATCCAGTTTTTAGGCCAAAAGCGCGAGCGGGTGGAAGAGGCCTGGCCTGGTGATATTATCGGCCTTCACGACCCCGGCGTCTTCCGTATCGGAGACACCCTTTGCGAAAAAGGACTCTTCCATTTCGAAGGGATCCCCTCCTTTTCACCAGAGCTCTTTGCCCGACTCATTCTTGAAGACCCACTAAAAAGGAAGCACCTCAAGAAAGGTCTGGATCAGCTTGCGGAAGAGGGAGCGATTCAGGTGTTTGCCCAAGACCCCCATGGGGAGAGGGACATGATTGTTGGGGCAGTTGGGGCCCTTCAACTGGAAGTCTTGAAATTTCGCCTCGAACACGAATATAACGTCAAGACCCGTCTTGAGCCAGTGGGATATGACCGGGCTCGGTGGATCACCGGAGACCCTGCCAAGATCGACTCCCTTGCAGGAACCCTCGATACCCTGCGGGTCTATGACCGCGAGGGGGCCCCTGTCGCACTGTTTAGAAACGAGTGGGCCCTACGTTATGTTGTTGAAAAATACCCGGAGATCTCCTTTCACGGAACATCTCCTCGAGGATTTCATACGGGAAAAACTAAATAGTCACAAACTAGTTCGTTTAAAGATTCAAGTTTTCCTCATCCCCCCTTATGACTCCTCTTTTTCTTCACGCGGCAGGGTTCCCGTCAACGAATAGACAACCGGAAGCACCAACAAGGTAAAGACAATTGTCGTAAGCACTCCTCCGACAATCACGATGGCCAGAGGTTTTTGAGCCTGGTTTCCGATACCGGAGGAAAGGGCTGCCGGGAGAAGTCCCAATCCGGCAAGGAGGGCGGTCATCAACACAGGACGAACCCGAAGATTTCCTCCCTGAACAAGGGCCTCATGCATCGTCAGCCCTTCCCGCCGGAGGTTCGTTACAAAATTGATCAGAATCATTCCGTCCTGAATCGCGATTCCAAAAAGAGAAAGGAAGCCCAGCGAGGCAGAAATGCTAAGATGATGGCCGGTCAGGAAGAGAGCCCACACTCCTCCGGTGACGGCCACAGGAACGGTCAGGATCTGGACCAGCGCATACTTGACCGAACGGTAGGCCCAGTAGAGCAAAAGGAAGATCATTCCAAAGGCGATGGGAACCAAGAGAGCAAGACGATGCTGTGCCTCTTTCATTTCCTTGTACTCCCCGTACCATCGAATTCGATATCCGGGAGGAAGGTCTAACTGACGGCTCATGATACGTTTGGCCTCATCGACCGCCGACCCGATGTCCCGACCCCGAATGGAGAACTTTACCGGAATATATCGGGAGTTGGCCTCACGGAAGATGTAGGAGTTTCCGATTTTCAGGTCGATCGTGGCCAGTTGAGAAAGGGGAATATGGGATCCGTCCGGGCTGTCGACAGGAATTGAGCGAATTGCCGCAATATCCTTTCTGTAGGGACGGGAGAGACGAACCGTCACATCAAACCGCTTTTCATCTTTCAGGACCTGGGTCACAGCCACTCCACCGACTGCGGCCTGAATAACCGCCTCCACATCCGCCACATGGATTCCGTAACGGGCACAGGCCAGAGAATTCACTCGAATATCAAGCTCCGGCCCTCCACGAATGCGAAACAGGCCAAGATCATGGAATCCTTTGACTCCGGAGAGAATCCCCAGCGCCTGGTGGGCCAAAGCCTCGAGACGTACCGGGTCGGGGCCATAGATTTTGATGCTGTTCTGCCCCTTGACCCCGGAGACCGCCTCTTCCACATTGTCCTCGATGTATTGGGAGACGTTATAGGTAACCCCAGGAAGGGTCTTGATCTTCGTCAGAACTTCCGCCTGGATCTGGGCCTTTGTCACGCCTTTTCGCCACTCCTTATGTGGCTTGAAAAAAATGGCAAATTCAGCGTTCCAGAACCCCCCCACATCATAGGCGTCATCCGGACGTCCCTCTTCGGAGACCACCGTCTTGACCTCAGGAACCTCCAGAACAAGACGGCGTATTCCATCGGTGAGATGCGCCCCGTAATCAAGGCTGATCGCCGCAGGATAGGTGGCCCGGATGTAAAGGTTGTTCTCTTCGAGCTTCGGTAAAAATTCCGTCCCCAGACGAGGAAGGATAAAGCCCAGTGTGGCGACAAGAAAAAGGAGGGAAGCCGACAGTACGATTCGGGGTCGGGACAGAACCGACAAAAGAAGACGATCATACACCTCCTTGACCACCCGCATGAGGCGGGTGTCAGGGTGGGCCCCCACCTTTGAGAGAAAGGTCGAGGAAAGGGCAGGAGAAAGCGTCATCGAAAGGATGACTGCGGCCAGGAGACCTCCGCCCATCGTATAGGCCATGGGGAAGAAGATCTTTCCCTCAATCCCGCTCATAAAAAGCAGGGGAACATAGGCAGAGAAAACGATAAGCGTCGAAAAGACTGTGGCAGACTGAACCTCTGTGACTGCATGAAAAACTGCCGCAAAGGTACTGACACGCCGTTCTCCTGGAGGATCGGAGGTCAGGTGGCGATAGATGTTTTCCACCACAATGACAGAAGCATCGACAAGAATCCCAAAGTCGATGGCCCCAAGAGAGAGGAGATTTGCAGAGACCCCATTGGCCTTCATGATCGAAAAGGCTGTCAGGAGGGCCACGGGAATCGTCACGGCCACGATAAGGGCCGACCGGAAATTGCCCAGAAAAAGATAGAGGGTCAGAAGAACCAGGCCGATTCCCAGGGAGAGATTTTCCAGAACAGTGTGAAGAGTCCAATGCATGAGCTGGGTACGGTCGTAGAAGGGAAGAATACGAACGCCAGGAGGCAGGTCATGGGCCCTGATTTCCTCGACCTTCTTGTGGATACGCGCCATCACATGACGGGTATTCGCCCCGCGCAACAGAAGGACGACACCTTCCACCGTGTCATTTTCATAGTTTCGTCCCACCCTGCCGAGACGGGGCTGGGGACCAATCTGGACCGAAGCAATGTCCCGCAGGAGGACCGGAGTTCCCTTGACCTCTCCCACCATGATGTGCTCGATATCCTGGCGGTTCTTGAGAAGACCCAGCCCCCGGACAACTGCCGCCGTCTCTCCGAAGTTCATGACATAGGCCCCAACATTATTATTGGCAGCAGCCACGGCAGAAAGAACTTGGGAAAGAGGGATATTGAAGTCTCGAAGACGGGCCAGATCCACAAGAATCTGGTATTGCCTGATCCATCCGCCCATCCCCGACTCATCCGCAACTCCGGGAATCTCCTTGAACCGCCTCTCCAGGACCCAGTCATCAAGGGTCTTGAGCTCATCGAGGGGCGCTCCGGTGAGGGTGTAGCGATAGATTTCCCCCGTCGCCGGAGTATTTATATCGAGCACCGGGGTCACCCCAGCAGGGAGGTTCGCCTGAGAGATCCGGTTGTAAATCCTGTGGCGTGCCTCGAAATCGTCGATCCCGTCCTTGAAAACGGCAATCACCACCGAAAGGCCATACATGGAGATCGACCGCTGGATCTTCATCCCGGGGGTGCCGTTGATGGCGATCTCCACCGGCAGGGTAATTTGGCGTTCGACCTCCTGGGCGCCCCGTCCCGGCCATTGAGTCAAAACACGGACCTCCAGTGGGGAGACATCCGGGTAAGGCTCAATCTGAAGATTGTTGTAGGAGAAGACGCCAATAATGGAGAGGGTGATAGCCGCAAGAAAGACCACCACCCTCTCCCGGAGGGAGAAGGCGACAAGATGTTTCATGGGCGCGGTCCTGCAATCCGGCCCGCAGGCAGCGTGAAAGTTCCGGTTCCCCGGCTGAGACTGTCCTCGCGAATCCCTTCGAGGAGGAGTGCTCCGCGCACGGCAACCCTCTCTCCGGGCAGAAGTCCGGACTCTATCCGCACCCAGCCGTTTTCATCGGGTCCCGGGATGATCCGACGAAGATAAAAAAGGCCCGGGGAGCTCTCAACAAAGACATGGTAGCCGTGCTCATCCCTCAGGACAGCCCTTTCGGGGACGGCCACCACAGGATGGGGCCTATCGAGATGGATGCGCACGGAGGCAAACATCCCTGGCTTGAGAAGTCTCTCGGGGTTAGGGATTTCCGCCCGGACGTGAAAGGTTCGGGTATTGGGATCGACCATCCCTCCCAAATAAACAATTTTCCCGGGAAAAACCTTGTCGGGATAGGCCACCGATTCGAGAAGAACCTTTTGCCCTCGACGAACAAGGGGGTAGTCCCCTTCATAGATGTCCATGTAGACAAGGAGACTCGAGAGATCGGCCACGGTCATTAGCTGGTCTCCGGGGTTCATGAAAAGCCCCGCCCGGAGGCTGGAGTTCAGGATCACCCCTTCTCGTGGCGCATGAAGTGTCAAATATTTTGAAATTCTTCTGGAAGAAGCAATCTTCTCGACATCCGCCTGCGAGGCCCCCAGAAGACGAAGCTTCCTCTCGGCGGCCTTGATGTAGGCCTGGCTTTCCTTGGGATCATGGAGAGTCTCCTGGACCTTAAACGCATTAAGGAGCTCGACCTCTGCCGTTGTATAGTCCGGACT
>ACXJ01011390.1_pt1 | contig 27420 bp, 29 predicted proteins | sample 870861 | NCBI WGS metagenome assembly ACXJ01 (sample SAMN02954270, study PRJNA29437) | mine drainage metagenome | biome: terrestrial; feature: Richmond mine; material: biofilm; isolation source: combined biofilm from UBA (pink subaerial biofilm) and UBA BS (thick... ... | reverse complement strand
TTCCAACAACTGCAGGCTTGATGATGCAGTAGAAGGTGTTTTCAGAGGGGCTTATGGATACTCTGGACAGAAATGCAGCGCAACTTCACTTGCATATGTTCACAGGGATGTTTATGATGAGTTCGTGAAGAAACTCTCTGAAAAAGTCAGAAACCTCAAACCGGAGGACCCAAGAAAGAAAGAGGCGTTCTTGAATCCGGTAGTAAACCGTGAAGCATATGAGAGGTTCAAGAACCTGACACCAAAGTTTTCAGAAGGAGGAAAAGTTGTTGCTGGAGGAAAGGCTCTTGATCAACCAGGCTTCTATGTAGAAGCGACATTAATTGCTGATGCAAAACCAGATTCCCACGTTGTCAGGGAAGAGCTGTTCCTCCCGGTACTTGCAGTTCTTAAGGTAAACAGTGTGGAAGAGGCCGTCGAACATATCAACAAATCTGAATATGGATTGACCGGAGGCATATTTACAAACAGCCAGAAGGAAATGGAATATTATTTCGACAATGTCGAAGCAGGAGTTATATATGCCAACCGTACCAGAGGTGCAAGCACCGGTGCTGTTGTCGGCTCCCAGCCATTCGTTGGATGGAAAATGAGTGGAATAAGCGGTAAAGGTACCGGATCCTACTACTATCTCCAGCAGTTTATGAGGGAGCAGTCTCAGACAATTGCACACTCAGATATTTCCTGAATTCCCCCTCATTACCAAATTTTTTTGTATCATTTATCCTGAATTTTTCAGCTAAAATTTGTTTCTGTATTTCAACAAAATGTTCGAAATCAATGTCGGTTTCACTTTCTAGGCTCAGACTTGTCATTATATCATGGTCGAACCCGCAGGGCATTATCTTTGAAAATGGAACCATATCATTGCTTACGTTCAGTGCGGATCCATGAAGAGTGGAGAAACCCTTAACTGCCAGGCCGATGGATGCAATCTTTTTGCCGTTTAAAAGCCAAAGACCTGTTTCCCTTCCCAGCCTGCCCTCTGAACCTTTCCCATATCTTAGAAGTGCCTCAGCCATGGATGATTGAATCCTCTCTATAAGCTGGAGAACATTTATCCCATTTTCTTTCAATGATACGATAAAATACATTACGAGCTGGCCGGGGCCATGGTAGGTGACTGACCCTCCACGTTCGATCCGGATAGGCTTTTCCTCAAGATAGGGATATTCTTCCGGATTGTCATGTATCCCGGTAGTGAATGTTGGAGGATGCTGAAGCATCATTATGATGTCGCCAGTTTGGCTTTTGTTTCGTCTATCATTCAGAAGTCTCTGAATTTCAAGGGTTGAGAAATATTCAGACAGAAAAGAAGTGTTGTCAATGATAACGCTTCTTCCAGAATTTACCACTGGAACATTATCCATAATCAAAGGAATGTGGTACTGTAATTTCAAATTTTTTAAGAACAATTAATAATCAAAACACATATTGCCTTTCCATGGTGCCCGATCAGGGAACTCTTACCCAGTTGATGATAATGCTCCGTATCCTGCAGGGAGAGGATAGGCCGGCGGATATCTCCCGGGAGGTGGGCATTACCCTGCAGGGTGTGCAGTACAATATCAAACAACTGGAAAAGAGAGGACTTCTTGATCAAAATGGGCATGTCACCAAGGATGGATTTGCTTTTGTCGAGACATACCTAACAAATCTCCGCGATTTCGTCTCTTCAAATCTCAGCAGGCTTGACACAGTAAATACCTGGGAGGCAATTGCTGATAATGACTTTTCAAAAAACGACAGGGCACTTCTTCGAATGGAGGGAGGGTATCTTCATGCACTTGCCACTGATGGGCCTTACTCAGGCACTGCTGCATGGGATGCCAGGAAAGGGGAAATAGTAGGAATAGGGCAGGTCAAGGAAAAAATCGAGGTCAACATTGGGGAAGTTATGATCCTTGTGGTACCAGTTTCCCCTTCAATAGGCAAATCAAGTGCATTAATGGAGGAAATTGGAAAAGCATCACAAAAAAACCACATAATAGCAGTATCTGGAGAACATGCGTACTATCTTGTAAGAACCGCAGGATATGATCCAAGGATTGAGTTCGCCTCTCTGGAAGGCAGTTTCGAGGCTGCTTCCAGGGGACTGAACGTCTTACTTGTAATATCAAGCAGAAGGTTTCATTTTGCACTGAGCCTGATCAAGGAGATGGAGACCAGATACCCTGAAATTAACCTGCAAATCAAATATTTGTAGATATAGAAATATATAATTACTAATATTTTGATATAGATATTTAGATGGCACAATTGAATTTTCCATAATTATTCAGGTGCGTAGATATAAAGAAAAACTCATCGGAATAATAAATATTTAAATACAACATTTTAATACGACTGATTGTCAACTTTGAGGTGCAAATATGGAGGAAGATGGCAGTGGCCGTAGGGTTTCAGATTTTGGCAGATCTATATGGCGTGGATCCGGACATAATTTCAAAGGCCGACAACATATATCCGATTATTGAGGATGCTGTTAAGGCCGGTAATTTGACAAGAATATCGTCCGATTATTACCAGTTCCAGCCAGCGGGTGCAAGCGGAGTGGTTTTACTGGCAGAGTCTCATCTGTCATTTCATACTTGGCCGGAGTATGGGCTTGTTACCTTGGATGTCTACACATGTGGTGATCCAAAAGGGGCAGAAACAGCATTTGATTACCTTGTGGAACACCTGGGTCCCGATAAAATAGATTGTAAGAGGCTGAGAAGAGGAACCTCTGTAACAGAAGAGGTAAAGGTGGAGAAGCCGGAGCACCTTATAATACAGTAAAGGTGCAATGTTGAGAAGAAGTCTTCCTGCTCTTCTCATTCTCACTGCAATCCTTTTTTATTTTTCTTTATTCACGACTCTTGCTAATGTTTTTGAGATCATTTCTATTGATGCTGTCTCCATAATTGCTCTTGTAATTTCCAGTGATGTGTTTGTTGATGAGGCAAGGTCCCTATCGTCAAGGTTTCGCATAAGCAGCTCTTCCATGGGGAAGTTTATTCTTGGTACTGGAGCCGTCCTGGATGAAATAGCTGTTGTTCTGGATTCCTCACTGAGAGGCTTTGGAGGAATAAGCTTTGGAACAATAGAGGGATCAAACATACTAACTCTTGCAATACTTATAATATTAATTCCTCTGTTTGTGACTGGAGTTTCCAGGAAGCAAACTGTCGGTGCAATGCTTGTTCTTGTTGCCAGTTCCATTGTACTGCCACTTGCATTTCTTCCTGTACATTACACGCTCATATTTGCCCCATTTCTAATCCTGATCTTTCTTCTGTATGTATTGACAGGCAATTCACAGCATACCCCGGCAGAGAACGAAAAGATTCAGAGGTTCAGCATTNCNGTTATGGCCCTTTCAGTTTTACTGCTGGCACTCTCCTCAAATGCCCTTGTTATATACACTGATAGTATATCTGCAATTTCTGGGATAAGTTCATTTGCCTCAGGGTTTATTGTAACTGGCATCGCCGGTTCACTCCCTGAAATCACCATGTTCATTACAAGCATAAGAAAAGTTGACGGCCAGGCCGCCATGGGAGTGGTTATAGGATCAACCATTTACAAGGGGACTTTTCTCCTTGCAATTTCAATGTTAATTACAAGAATATATTTTCATACAGGGCTGCAGGCCATGCTCTTTATGCTTCCCGCTTCTTTTATGCTGATTTTTCTCTCTTCAGTGAGGTCAAGGAAATATTACAGTTTCATACTCGGTGCACTGATGATTATTTCAGCATTCCTGCTTTATTAAGTTCTGGTACCCCAGAAAATATTCTCCTTTCTCTTTATTCGAATAATCTCCTCAAGTGTTTCCATAGTCTCATCATCAAGGCGGTTTTCCCTGAGAATTTTTACAACCGACTCGGGAATGTCCACATAGAGGGGCTCTGAAGGGTTTATCTGCCTGTTGAGGGTGACACCCTCTATTGAGACTGCAACCTCCGAAGGGGCGTCTGCAAACTGCTTTGAGACCTCACCGTCCCTGATGCTCTTTATGGTCCCTCCGTATCGGCCATCTGATCTTATCAGTGTATCCCCTACCTTTATCCTTCCGGAGAATATCTTGACTCCCGCGATAACAGGTTTTGTTGTTCTGAAGATGTACTCAGGCATAATCATAATCTTAGCCGGAATTGAAGTGGACTGCTTTCTCTGTTCGTTCAACTGGTCTTTTCTCTTTTTGTACCATTCAAGTGATTCCTCGACCAGGGAATAGATCACATCACTGGATAATATGCCTATATCTGAGGAGAAACTTTCATCTCTAGCGTCCTGCGTGATTTGGACATTGAATCCCACCAACAGCCTGTCCAGTGGATCGTTAAGCGTCGAGACGTCAATAACGTCCCTTCTGGTAATACTTCCCACTGAAGCTGACCTTATGCTGAATCCTTTGTCAACCAATTCGTAGGCAAGTGCTTCCAGGGAACCTAGGGCATCAGCCTTGATAGTCAGGCCATGCTCTGACAGTTTAATATTAACTGAAGATTCTCTGGAAATTTCCTCAAATGCTTCCCCTGGGTCCCCCTGTACAACAATCAGTGGGGAGCCTGAAACCACATCCAGTTTGTCTGATATGAGAACTCGGATCCCTGCGGCTGAACTCACAGAACTTCGCTCAACAATTTTTCCAGATTTAGACTTGGAATTCACAAGAAGAGCCTTCACCCTTGTAAGTGCCGGCCCAGAAGTTGTATTTATCGCAATTGTGTCTCCCTTTCTCAGTTTTCCCTGATAGAGAACGGTATCCAGGGTGATTCCAATGGAACCTTCAGTTTTCAGTTCAATGATGGTGCCCCTCCCCAGTGTGTCCTTGAACCTGATATCCTGTGCCAGGTATCTTTGTGAAAGACCGGCCAGCATTACCAGGACATCCTGAATCCCGATCTCCAGTTTAGCACTGACAGGCACAATGGCGACTGTCTTTGCAAAATCGGTTATTCTGTCATACCTTTCTGTGGTCAGACCATATTCATAGAACTTATAGACCAGGTCATATAGCCTCTTTTCCAGCTCATCAGTATATTCCTGCCTCTGACCCTTCATTGCTTCTACAAATGAGCTGTTCTTGGCCGGCCTGAAGAATGGGATGAGATCAATCTTATTTGCAGCAACTATGAAAGGGGTCTTGAATTTTTTGAGTATGTTTATGGATTCGATTGTCTGAGGTTTAAATCCTTCGTTAATGTCGACCACAAGGATGGCCATATCCGCCAGGGCCCCACCTCTTGCCCTCATGTTGGAGAAGGCCACATGACCGGGAGTATCAATAAATAAGAGACCAGGGATCTTGAAAGGGGATTTCTTCCCGGCGATATTTGCCCTTTTTTCGATTTCAGAAATATCTATGTCAGTGGCACCTATTCTCTGGGTGATGCCACCTACCTCCTTTTTGGCTACTGAAGTACTTCTTATGGAGTCAAGAAGTGATGTCTTTCCATGGTCCACGTGACCTAAAACGCAAACAATGGGCTGTCTCAGGGTATCTGCTGACATTTTCAATCAAAATATATTCTCCTCGTCGCCACAGTTGTATTCCATTATTTCATCGTTGCTGAAGAATATAGGGAATTCGTGTTCAAAAGACTCCTTTGAATCTGATGCGTGAATAATGTTCTTTTCAATGCCCATTGAATAGTCTCCCCTTATTGTGCCAGGCGCAGCTTTGGAGCCGTCGGTTGCACCACTCAATGTTCTGGTTATTGAAATGCTGTTTTCGCCTTCCAGAACGGCCGCAACAATAGGTCCGGATGTGATGTATTCAACAAGGCCATTGAAAAATGGCTTCCCCTTGTGAACAGAGTAATGTTTTTCTGCCTGACTCTTTGTCAGGCGCATCAGTTTCAGGCCAACTATCTTAAGTCCTTTCTTTTCAAAGCGAGAAAAAATTTCACCCGAAAGTCTCCTCTTTACTGCATCGGGTTTAAGGAGTACCAGTGTCTTCTCCATTTGATCACCTAGTTCTTGGAAGTCTGTTTCTTCATTGACTTCAGGTTGTGGTACTCATTAGTCCAGCGTGTTTTTCTTGGCACTCTCCCCAACTCTATCATATTCCTCTCGCACTTTCTTGAACAGAAATTGAGAAGGGCCCCGTCTCTTCTTACAAAGAGAAAGCCCGTACCAGGTTCTATAATTGAGCCACAGAAGTGGCAATTCTTGTTTACTGCCAATTAACTCACCTTATCGAAAGTTTTCTTGCCTCTCTTGCTGTTTCTCTGAGCATCAGAATATCGCCTACCCTTACCGGGCCCATTACGTTTCTGGCGATAATCCTTCCCTGGTCCCTACCTGAGAGCACTCTTACCTTCACGGTAGTTGCCTCTCCACTCATGCCGGTTCTCCCCATAAGCTCTACAACTTCTGCGGGAGTCGCTTCTTCAGCCATCAGTCACACCTTATTTCTTTACTTCCGAAAGTTCAGAGATTATCTGTTTGTAAATCTCTTCACTTTTGCCATAATCCACAACTGATATGGATGCAGCAGAACCAATGCCGACCTTGGCACCAAGGTCACTCTTCTTCTTTACATATGCATAGGGAACTTTTCTGTCATCACACAGTGTTGGGAGATAATACACAACTTCTGGTGGGGACACGTCCTCTGCTATTACAACTATCTTGCTCTCTCCTCTCTCAATAGACTTTATTACTTCATTGGTCCCCTTCTTTATCTTTCCGCTTCTGAAAGAATTCTCTACGAGATCCAACAATTTCTTTTCTACTGATTCGGGAGTCTCAAATTTCACATAACTGTTTTTATCCATTTTGGAACCTCCTTCACTTAAGGCATTTCCTAAGGGCAAGAGCCTATTTATATTTTCTCAGAGGACACGTGGGAAATTGTCCTTTCAGCAAATTCAGAGAGATCTCTTGATGGCCTGACCATGGGAGTCCTGAAACCGCCCTCTATTTCATTTACCCTGTAGAACATGTCATAATACAGGGACGGAAATGTTGCCTTCTGGAGAGCATGTATGATCGGATTCACCTCAGTCAGCTGAATTTCCATGGCCTTCTCATAAGACCCATCTTTATATGCCCTGTAAGCCCTTACAACTGCATCTGAGAAGTTTGTAAGTCCACATACTCCACCACTTGCACCAAGGCTCATTGAAGGTACCAGGAGATCGTCCTGCCCCTGGAATATTGAGAAATCTCCCTCCTTGAGGGCCATAAGCTTTGAGAAATATCTCATGTCACCGGAACTTTCCTTCAACCCTATTATCTGAGAATGCTGTGACATTAAAGATCCGGCAGTTTCAGGCTGTATCCAGGCCTGAGTGAGCTGGGGGATGTTATAAACAAATGTGTCTCCACTGATTGATTCAAAAAATCTAGAATAATGATCCTTGATCTCCTCCTGACCTGGTGTTATGTAATACGTAGGCATAAGGACAAGAGCGGTTGCACCGAAATCCATGGCCTTCTTTCCATAGCTGATAGCCTCCTGTGTAGATGATGAACCAACTCCAGCCAGAACAGGAAGCCCATGAGCGTTGTCTATTACGTACCTTAGGAACCGGTCTCTCTCCTCCTTCTGAAGAAAAGAAAACAATCCAGTACTTCCTAATGGAAATAGGCCGCTGCTTCCGTATCCCTTTATCTTTTCAATTAGAAGATCAGTGGCCTCTAGGTCTATTTCACCATTTTTTTTGAATGGTGTTATCATTGGAGTTATAATTCCCTCATATCTCATAATTACACATCAGATCAAGATATAAAACAATATCATAACCATAATTCCATTTTGTGAATGCCATTTTTTGAGCAATTCAACCACACTCTATTCTCCGTATTCCGTGATTAGATTTGAGTTAATCATGTATTCTGATTTTGAACGATGTTCGAGAATGTGCTGGAGCATGAGGTAAACTTATCTTGAATGGTGCCATAGATTTTCATGGCTGACGAAAAGAATAAGGTGTCTTACGGCACTGGAGTCAACATAAATCTGAAAGGAAAAACAGCACTGGTTACAGGCTCCAGCTCTGGACTGGGGATGGAGATTGCCAAGTATCTTGCAAGAACCGGTGCGTCGGTAGCAATACATTACCATTCAGAAAAGCAACAGGCAGAACAGGTTGCTGCCGAAATAAATAGCAATGGCGGGAAAGCTGCAGTTTTTGGCGGGGATGTTTCCAGCCAATCAGACGTTCAGAACATATTTCAGAGCATTGATGAAAAACTGGGCCCTTTGGATATTTTAGTGAATAATGCCGGAATTGACGGCAAACGCCAGCTTTGCGGCGAAGACAATCCAGAAGATTGGGTCAGGGTTATTGGGATAAATCTCATGGGCCCCTACTACTGTTCAAGAGAAGCAGTGAAAAGGATGAAGAAAAATGGTCACGGCGTAATCATAAATATAACTTCTGTTCATGAGTTTCTTCCGTGGTCTGGATATACTGCATATTGCAGTGCCAAAGCAGGCCTTTCCATGTTTACAAAGACCCTTGCACAGGAGGTTTCTGAATCTGGGATAAGAGTAGTATCTGTAGCCCCTGGAGCCATCAAAACTCCTATAAACAAAGATGTCTGGGGAAACCCAGACACTTACAGGGACCTGCTCACAAAAATCGCAATGCCAAGAATGGGTGAGACAAAAGACATAGCAGAGGCAGTCACATTCCTGGTAAGTGACATGGCGTCCTATATAACTGGAACAACTCTAGTCGTGGACGGAGGAATGCTTCTTTATCCTGCCTTCAAACACGGCGGATGATTCACTCTGGTGAATCCATCATTTTTCCCTTATAAGCTGAATTATTAATCAAATAAAAATGGATCAATGAGGAGGGCCCGTATTTTCTGTCCTTATCAGATCCACAAGCTGTTTTGGTATTCCCTTTGAGACAAGGTAATCCCAGTCAGGGATCACCGACCGTGTCACAGCCAGGGAGATTATTTCGTTGGTTGGCATAAATACAGTTCCCGGTGCATATACTGTCCCCATTATCCAGGGAGGGAAGTGAAAATAATCCTTGAATTTGCCTGGCACAACATCAATAAGCAGTTCGCTAAGTATATCGCTGATCTTCTCGTTATAGTACCATTTTTTTGTAGGAGAATTCAGAAAATTGGGCTTTGGAGAATACACCATCCACGTGATCCCGAAGTATGATTCTGTTCCAAGGAATGTTGAACTGTTTCCGAAATCATCAATGTGGTATCTCCTGGGAAATTCCTCACTTCCAGTCTTGCTGTTTACGACCCTCACTTTGTCCCTGTTTCCCATTAGGAGGTGTTTTTCCACCAACCTCTCAAGCTCCTGTGCCTCTGCCTCAGATATTGAACCATCGTTTTCAAACTGCTCGCTGAGGAGGGCCAGATCAGCAAGGGGAGAGTTCATAATTAATTTCATATAATAATTGAAACGTTCCCCTACCATGTCAATACCTATCAACTTAACTTAATGCCGCTATATAATCTTATTCAGTAGGTAGGCAATCATTTACATTGTCTCATTGAAAATCTTAGGACGATGACCAGGAATTGGCCAGAATTTTCTAAACTCGTTCTCTGCATATGTCCAGTATATGGTTGAATATTCTTCTTTCAGGATTGCATTTGAGCCATAAAACCATTTTATATTCTGCACTGCTATCATAAGCATGGACACTCAATATGATTCAATTCAATGGTATTTAAGCAATACTGCAAGCCTGAAAAGTTACAGGGAGAAATTCAAATCACTTCAGGGTGAGGAATACTGGGTGGTTCCATGGGATTCTGAGATCATTTCTTACAATTCCGGAGTAACTATCGAATTTTTACTGGATTTTGTTTCCAAGAACCATGATCTGTCCATGGAAGAGGAGGAGATAGGCTCGATAAAACACAAAATTTTGAAAGGCCAGATCAAAGATTCCCCCGTTGTGAAGGCAGAGCTTCCACAGATGATCACAGTGAAAAATCTGATGAACCTTATAATCTTCCTTTACGTGAGAGAACAGCAGAAAAGGGATAATGCGCCTGTGAAGATGGAAGATGCACTCTTTTTCCTCAAGAACAGTGCAATGATTCCAGATGACTTCATGCCAGAACACCTGATGGGGAACGTAGAAGGCTCGATGACAATAAACTCAGAAATACTTCGAAAGGAATTTCAGTTTTTGCCTGGAAAAATTTGCATTTTCCTTTTCCTTGAAAATACTTCCGCAAGATATTCAAAGGTCAGATATCTGTTCACACCAGAGTCACTGAGACTGAATGAAGATCTGGAGGTTTCAACACTAATAGATAAGCTGAAGGGTTCATTCTCTGAACTTCAGGCAGATCCCAGATACCAGGACTTTGAGGATTCCAGGCTCCTTAAGACTTTGATATATCAGATTGAAGTGAGAAAGAACAGGGAGGTTAAAAAACCATTTTTTACACCGGAAAAGGTTGAAAGGCTCATCCAGCTTGGAATTCCAGTTATTGATTCTAAGATACCTGAGAAGATATCAGCCAATGAAATCAAGTCCAGGAAAGAAAATAAAATGAACAGTGGAATTTCTCTTGCGCAGGATTGGTTTACAGGCTTCCTGAACATTCATTGATGAGTATAATTAACTTTCAACTGAAGAATTCCCGGATGAAATTTCAGCAATTACAAACCCTTCACTTACCTCATCAAGCACCTCTTCCACCCAGGTTCTCGGCCCATCCTGCCTGGTCTTCAGTACCCTTGGGTTCCTCCTCATAAAAAACTGTATCTCCGAACCATCCCTCTCTGCAATTTGTTTTACTCTCCTCAGATCTTCCATGCTTGAAATGTCAAGCCAGATGTCTCGGCTGAGCTTCCATCCCTTGTTCTCCCGGTATGTGTATTTTCCAAGGAATCTTGCTAATGGAACTGCCATTGCCAGTATACCTCCTAAAGTGAGGAAAGACTTTGCCAAAATGGGCTTTATTCACTGCCATAGCCTTTCGTTTGATGGCTGGATATTCTTGCAACCCATAATGGCCAAATGACCATGTTCATGGAGTTGAAAACATTTCCTCTTTACTAAATTACTTTCCTGCATTAATCTCGGGATTGGACTGCAAAAAAGGATTTTGTATGCCTTTCCTGAATACAACAAAGAACAGAATTGCCCCTGCAATTCCCCAAACGGAAGTTATTGACCACAAAAGATATGGATTGAGTGTTACAGTAAAAGCAATACCGGATATTATGGGGCCGGTGGCCCTCCCAAATTGCAGAAATGAGTTGTATATTCCCATATTCTTTCCGATCTTCTCTGGCCTTGAAATCTCAGAAACTATTGTAAGGCCAGTAGGGAACGCAAAATCCTCCCCTACAGTCAGAACTATTGTTGATACTACCATCCAGAAAAGTGATGGATCTGCCGCGTATGAGAAGAAACCTATCGAATATATGATAGAGCCTAGGCCAAATGAATAGTAATTTCCAATCCTTTTTATCAGCCTGTAGACAGGTGCCTGAGATATTATGACAAAGAGCCCGTTAGTCATATATATTATTCCGAGATAATAATATGGGAAGTCCCGTATTATTTTGACAAAATTCGAAAGAGTGACGGTCTCCTGTGACTGAACGATAAATACCATCATAGAGGCCAGAGATAGGAGTATAAGCAAACGGTTGTCGGTTCTGAAACCGGACTTTATTAGGGGTTTTTTCTCTGGATCTGAGAGCAGAAGTGAGACTGCAAGGCTTGCCCCTATCAGAATCATAGCGTATAAGAAGAGAGAATGAAACTTTCCGAAACTTATGAGGAAACCCCCAATGGCAGGGCCTACCCCCCAGCCAAGATTGTTGGCTACCCTGAGAATGGAGAATCCCTTTAATTTTGCATCCGTAGATGATGAAAGCATGGCATTGGAAGATGGGGATTGAAGTGAGTTGGCAATGAGCAACCCCATGAAAGATGCCGAAAAAGAGTAGAGATTGCTGCTGGCTGCTGGATCAAAACTGAGCAGGACCATAACAAGAAAAGAGATGGACAGTGACAGTTTTATCGTAATACTGTATCCGATCCTGTCAGACAGTGAGCCACCGAAATACTGGCCAAGAGCTGCAAGAGACCCACCAGCAGCAAATATTATGCCATCAAAAAGGAATGACCCGCCGAGGACTGAAGTTATATAAACAGCACTGTACACATAAAGGGTAGAAAAGCCAAGACCCCTGAGCATAGAATATGACGAAATGTAGAGTACATTCCTCACACCCGGTGATAGTAACTTCCATTTTAAAGGAAGGGATGGCCGGAGCCATGACGCCCTTACTGCATTTTATTAAATATCCCGTTGTACTTTAAAATCATGCAAATTCCTGGATTTCGAGATGAGCCATTTGAATGGTACAGAAATATGAGAAACCACTCTCCAGTGGTAAAGGATGGAAAAACAGTCCTTGTATTCAAGTACGATGACTGCAAAGAGATACTTGGAAATTTCAGGGTATTCTCATCGCAGTTCAGGGACTTTATGGACAGGGAGGTTGCGGCACAATTGAACTTGATGGCGGCACCCAGCATTCTTATACTTGACCCCCCAAAGCACACCAAGATGAGGAATCTTGTGAACCGGGCCTTTACCCCTAAGAGGATACAGAGTTACGACGGAGAGATAAGAAAGATAGCAGAGACACTTCTTGAACAGGAAAAGAATACTCAATTTGACCTGGTGACTTCACTATCATATCCTCTTCCTGTACTCGTCATTTCCAGGATACTTGGTGTTCCAGAGGATCAAATGCCTAAGTTCAAAGAGTGGTCCGACAAACTTGCCATGGATCTAGGAAGAATGGGAGTAGATCTGGCTCTGCAGAAGGAGATGTCAGAATATTTTGGAAAGCTCATTGATGAAAGGAGAAGGAATCTTGGTGATGATCTGATAAGCCTCTTAATTGAGTCAGAAGTTGACGGAGAGAGGCTGACCAGACAGGAAATTACTGGATTCTCAATACTCCTGCTTGCTGCTGGAAATGAGACAACAACCAATCTAATAGGAAATTCTATACTCACTTTGTCGGAGTATTCTGGATCATACCAGATGCTCAAAGAAAAACCATCTCTTATTCAGAGTGCGGTTGAGGAGTCATTGAGATATAGATCTCCTGTACAATCCACGAGAAGAGTGGCAAAAGAAAATTATAATATTGGTGGCACCGAGATAAGCAAAGGGGATTTTGTAAGTGTATTCCTTGGATCTGCGAACAGGGATGAAGATATATTCACTGATCCTGAAAATTTCATCCCGGATAGGAAGGAGAACAGGCACATCGCCTTCGGAGAAGGTGTGCATTTCTGTCTGGGAGCACCTCTGGCCCGTTTGGAGGCTAAAATTGTCCTTGAAGCAGTAACTGAAAAATACAGTGACCTGAGGGCCGTAAAACCGTCTCCAGATGACAGGCTCGACAGTGACATAATGTATGGCTACAGGAAGCTGCTGGTGAAGAGGGAAAACTGATTTATCCCTTTCACCGGTAAAATTCAAAACATCTTTATCTCATATGCCAATATGAATATATGACAGTAAGAACAGTAAATCCCTATTCCGGGAAAAAATTAGCAGAGTTCGAGGAGGATTCACCTGAACAGATAAGGGTAAAGTTCAATTCCGTTTCTGAAGCCCAGAAAGACTGGGGAAAGGACCTTGACGAAAGAATAAACTACATGAAGAAAAGCCTGAAACCATCACTTGAAAGGAACCTCGAAGAACTGGCAAAGCTTATGTCATCTGAGATGGGAAAATCAGTTACACAGTCAAGGGCGGAAATCAAGAAGACGATCACACTTATAGATTATGCAGTTGAAAATGCCAGAAAATTTCTTGAAGAGGAACCAGTTCGGACAGAAGCCGACAGAAGTTACGTAAGGTTCGAACCTCTGGGAACGGTATTTCTCATCATGCCATGGAACTACCCCCTATGGCAGGCTATGAGGGCGGCCATACCTGCCATGACTGCTGGAAATGGAATAGTGCTTAAGCATGCCTCTATTGTAACTGGAACTGCCAGGAAAATTGAGGAGATAGCTGGAACTGAACTGTTCAGAACAATAGTTGCAAAAGGATCATCAGCTCTTGACGCAATCAAATATTCAGACGGGGTTTCTTTTACAGGTTCCACCGGGGCAGGCTCCCAGATTGCACAGGAGGCAGGCAAAAATCTTAAGAAAGCAGTTCTTGAGCTTGGAGGATCTGATCCATTTATTGTCCTCAAGAGCGCAGATATTGAGAAAACAGCAAAAAATGCAGCATTTGGAAGGCTTCAGAACAACGGGCAGAGCTGTATTGCCTCCAAGCGGTTCCTGATCCATGAGGACGTATTTGATCAATTCTATGATGCGATGCATGAGGAGTTCAGCAGGGTAAAGGTTGGGGATCAGCTTTCTGACTCTACATTTCTTGGACCGCTCTCCTCAGCTGAACAGGCAGAGACTGTGAGGAAACAGATCAGAGAACTTTCAGCAATAGGCAAAGTGGATGAGATAGGCAAACATGATGGCGCTATTGTTCCTCCAACGCTTGCTCTGATAAGAGAAAAGTATACTGAAGAGGTATTTGGGCCTGTAGCTATCCTTAAGAAATTCAAAACCGAAGATGAATGCATCAGAATAGCCAACGAAACCCCCTTTGGGCTTGGATCATCCATATGGGGAGATCCAGAGGAGGCGGCTAAGCTGATTCCCGGGATAAAAGCAGGAATGGTCTTTGTTAACCACATTGTGGCCTCTGACCCAAGGCTGCCCTTTGGTGGAGTCAAGAAGAGCGGCTATGGAAGGGAACTCTCAAGATACGGTATGCTTGAGTTCACCAATGTTAAAACTGTCTGGTCACAGAAAAATCCGTGAACAGAACGGTAAGCTCAAGCCCGCAATACCTTTATTCTTTATAGCAATGGCAATGTGATGATATGAGGGCTAGTGATCTTTTTGTTAAGTGCCTTGAGAATGAGGGGGTTGAGTTTATTTTTGGAATTCCAGGTGAAGAAAATATTGATCTGATAGATTCCATATCCAGATCCAGAATAAGATTCATAGTTTGCAGGCATGAGCAGGGTGCGGCCTTCATGGCTGACACTTATGGAAGGTTGACGGGAAAGCCCGGAGTTTGCCTGTCCACTCTTGGGCCGGGTGCGACAAACCTCGTAACGGGAGTTGCTAATGCGCACCTCGATAAGGTTCCAATTGTAGCAATTACAGGTCAGGCTTCCAGGGACAGGCTGCATAAGGAGTCCCATCAGAACATAGACACTCTTAAGCTTTTTTCAGGCATTACGAAGTATAATGCGGCAGTGATAGTTTCTGAGGCAATACCGGAGATAATAAGAAAAGCATTTCAGGCTTCCACATCTGAACAGCCGGGAGCTTCACATATTCAACTGCCGGAGGATGTTGCAAGAGAAAATGTCGATAACCTTTCTCCGCTTTATATTCCGGAAAAGGTCGTCTACGAATCTGTGGGAAAACAGATAGAGGAGTCTGCGAATATTATTAATGCCTCCGAAAGGCCTATAGTGCTTATTGGAAATGGAGTGAACAGATCAAAGGCATGGGATGCGGTAAGTAGATTTGTGGATACGTGCAACATTCCCGCAGTTTCAACATTCATGGCCAAAGGAATTATACCATTCAAACACCCACGGAACCTTTTTGTTGTTGGAGGGAAACCTTATCCTCCGGGAATGAGGCCGCTTCATGCATCAGACCTGGTCATAGCGATTGGATTCGATCTGGTGGAATATGATCCCATAACCTGGAATTCTGACTCGAAGAGAAAGATAATAAACATCCATACCTCAACCGCAGAGACTGATGAACATTTCCCGGTAGAGATAGATCTTGTCGGTGATATTTCTGTCACTGTATCCAGGTTGGCAAATCTGGTAAAAAAGCGCACGGATACTTCCATCCATGATGAAATTAGGAATAAGAGGCTTGCCGAACTCAATAACGGCTCAGATTCAGTGCACAAAGTTCCTAGAGGCCTGATGAAGGTATTAACTGAAGATCTGCCTGCCAACAGCACCCTGATTTCAGATGTTGGAATTCACAAAGTCTGGGTGGCAAGGTGGTACCATCCGTCTACCCCCAACAGGACAATAATTTACAACGGTTTTGCCTCAATGGGAGGGTCTTTGCCAGCTGCAGTTTCAGCAAAGCTCCTGAGGCCAAATGAAAGTGTGGTTTCCGTCTGTGGGGATGGTGGCTTCCTGATGAATGTACAGGAACTTGAAACAGCATCAAGGCTCCAGCTGGCATTCACTGTTATTGTTCTGAACAACGGTTCTTATGGCCTTATAAAGCAGAAACAGGAGGACTCTGGCTATAAGCCGGAATATATATCATTCACCAATCCTGATTTCAAAATGCTTGCTGAAAGCTTTGGAGCGAATTACTGCAAAGCATCCAACCCTGAAGAATTCCGTGCTGCACTGAAAAATTCTCTTGAATCGAAAAGAGTCTGCATAATTGAGGTCCCCAGCCCTTAAAATACAAATTGCTTCGTAAAAGCCATTACGTCAGCAATACCGTCCAGATCTACTCCCTAAATGACTTGAAAATGAATATATGCTGAGGGCCGGATTTGAACCGGCGGATCCCTTCGGAAACAGATCTTGAGTCTGTCGCCTTTAACCTGGCTCGGCAACCTCAGCTTCCAAACCTGATGGGGAATTAATTTATTTCACTTTCCCATATTCATGATGTGGGAATATCACTCAGAATAACGATAAGTGATGAGGAGGAAGTACTGAAGAATGCAGCGTCCTCATTGGTCCCGGACAATAACGATGACATTGCTGTATCTGTGACAGACGGCATAATGACAGTTGATGTTAAAAATCTAAAAATATCATCTATATACAATCTTTCCGAGGACATTCTCAGATGTTATGAGATTTCAAAAAAATTAATGGGGGAATTATAGCGAAGGCTCCCCTTCCATCTTCAATGAAAGTTTCTCCGTAAGTTCCTTGTATCTGTTCCTTATGGTTACCTCTGTTACTCCGGCCACTTCTGCCACAGACCTCTGGGTCCGTCTCTCCTCTGTTAGAAGAGATGCGATATATATTGCTGCGGCAGCAACCCCTGTGGGACCCTTACCTGAAGTCAGATCGTGTTCTTGAGCCATCTTCAGTATCTCTGTGGCCCTTTTTCTTGCCTCCATCGAGAGCTTCAGCTTACTGCAGAATCTGTTCACATAGTCATCAGGTTTCGATGGCATAATGTTCAGTTTGAGGAATCTGCTCATTATCCTGTATGTCCTTCCGATCTCCTTCTTCTTGACCCTTGTGACTGAAGCTATTTCATCAAGTGTCCTGGGTACGTTAGTTATTCTGCAGGCAGCATATATGGATCCGGCAACCACACCTTCGATGCTTCTCCCACGTATCATGTTCTGCTTTACAGCCTTTCTGTAAATGACTGCTGCAGTTTCCCTTACATCATTGGGTATGCTCAGGTTTGATGCCATCCTCTCCAGTTCCTGAAGAGCCTGGGATAGGTTTCTTTCAGCCGCGTTTGATACCTTGATTCTCTTCTGCCATTTCCTGAGTCTGTAAAGTTGTGCCCTGTTCCTTGTTGGAATGGACTTTCCATAGGAATCTTTGTTTTTCCATGATATGTCGGTTGACAAACCTTTGTCATGAATTGTGAAAGTCATTGGAGATCCGGTTCTTGCTCTTGATTCTGACTGCTCCGAGTCAAATGCCCTCCATTCTGGGCCCTGATCTATGAAGCTGTCATCGATTACAAGGCCGCAATTGTTGCATATTAATTCACCCCTCTCGTAGTCTCTTACTAACTGTGTGGAGCTACATTCCGGGCATTTATCAATTTCTTCAATATTCTTCTTCTTTTCATTCTTCTCAATTTCACCAGTCATGCTTACACCTCCTTATATTCGATGAACAGATTATTCCCGCCCTCCAACTGACCTGTGACTGCCACTAGACCATATGGGGATTTTACCGGGCCGAAGATTCTTATGAGTTTTCCAATGTTCCTGCCCGATTCGTCCAGTACCCTCGATTTTAGCTTCGGGCAGCCTTCCATCTTCACTATTATCTGATTGTCAAGCCTCTGTTCTATTTTAGCGGGAACTTTCATCATATCATGTATCGTAGTAAAATATATAAAGTTAACGCAAAAGTATTAATTCAAATTATCACCGTATTAAAACTTTGGTACTCCTGATTGAATACCTTAGCACCTTTTTTCGAATTAGTAAATTCAGGGGTTTACTAATCTTTTCAAATGAGATAAAGTGCAGAAAATGCCATCATTTACTCATTATTGAGTGGTTATACAGTAATATCTTCCTGTATTCTCCTCAAACATGCTTAATATGTGAATCTGGCTATTTATTTGTTTGTAAACTTTACTTTAACAAAAGTAAATTTTGAATATTTGTTCAACTTATGATATCAGCCATCAGAACAGGAAATCCATTAGATCTGTTTAAGATCAATAATATGCTCAATTAAGAATAGAACGTCCCGCACAAATTGTTGATTTTTCCGAAAAGATTTAATATAGATAAAGATGTGGGTACTTAAAACTAATAGGTGTGATAATGGCTCCAAATATTGATCATGACATTACTAAGAAATGCCCTGAGTGCAGCTCAGAACATTTGATTAGGGATTATGAAAGAGGAGAACTGATATGTAACGACTGTGGTATGGTTCTGGAGGATTCATTTATAGACCAGGGACCTGAGTGGCGTGCGTTTGATTCTGAACAGGATGACAGAAGAGCCAGGACCGGTTCACCAATGACTTTTTTGAGCCATGACAAGGGACTTGCAACCGAAATTTCCTGGTCAAATAAGGATTATTATGGCAAGCGGATACCGCATAAGAACAGAGCTCAGATTTATAGGGTTAGAAAATGGCACCAGAGAATTCGTGTAAGCAATGCTGCAGAGAGAAATTTATCTCTGGCACTTCAGATGCTAAACGATAACGGAGCAAAGCTTGGAATTCCAAAAGACATAAAAGAGACAGCGGCCCTTATTTACAGAAGAGCCGTTGAAAAGAACCTTATCAGGGGGAGAAGCATTGAAAGCATTGTCTGCGCTTCAATTTATGCAGCATGCCGTATGGTTAACCTTCCAAGAACTCTTGACGAAATTTCTAAGGCTTCAGAAGTAAATAAGAAAAAAATTGGAAAGGCATACAGACATCTGGCAAAGGAATTGAGCCTGAACCTTAAGCCCACAACACCGTATTCCTATGTCGCCCAGTTTTGCAGTAAGCTCGACCTGGATAAACAGGCCATTATTGTGAGTGAAGATATTGTAAGGAAGTCAATAGAACTTGGCATATCTTCAGGAAAGGGGCCAACTGGAGTGGCAGCAGCTTCAATCTACATAGCATCCGTAATGGTAGGAAAGCCCAGGACACAAAAAGAAATAGCGAGAGTGTCAGGCGTTACCGAGGTTACAATTAGGAATAGGTACAAGGAGATAAGCAAATCACTGGGAATTCCTGGAATGGAATAAATCCATGCAGATTTACGTTGTTGACAACGGTGGACAGTGGACACACCGTGAATACAGGGTCCTGAGAGATCTCGGGGTTGATGTTTCAATTATCCCAAATACCTCTCCTTCGGAGTCCCTGAGCAATGCTGACGGTATTGTTCTTTCAGGGGGAGCTCCAAGCATAGTATCTGAGATCCCCAAACTGGGGAATATAAAATCATACATAGAGGATCATAATTTCCCTGTTTTTGGAATCTGTGTTGGGGCACAATTCATTGCACTTAATTTTGGAGGGAAAGTTGGCCCTGGTGCTCATCCTGAATTTGGAAAGGCAGAAATTTCCTTCTCAGGGAAGTCACCCCTAATCGATGGAATAAGTGAGAGAATAATCGCCTGGGAAAACCACAATGACGAAGTGAAGGAACTCCCTGACTATTTCTCAGTATTCGGTTCGTCTAAAACATGTAGAATACAAGCTTTTCAGCATAATTCCAGACCCATATACGGGGTGCAATTCCATCCTGAGGTGCAGAACACCCAATTTGGAACAGAAATGTTTGAGAACTTCCTTAAAATTTGCCGTAGATAAAAAATCCCATATTCCATTGCATTTGAAGGAATATTGCTTCCTAAATTCAGAATAATATTTTAATATTACAGAAAACGATTCGCTGTAAATTAGTCAATCAGCGAATATACTCCTATAACCAGTAAATTATTGTTTCTGCCTATATTATTACGATAATTGTCGAATTACAGATTCGTAAGCTTTATAAACAGTGAGAATAATTAGCATTCAGAGGTGAATAAGAGCATGGAAGGAAACCACCACTGCAAGATGTGCGGTGCTGAACATGATTCCCAGGAGGAAGCTGTTCAATGCGGCTGCGGTTACGATTAATTTCATAATTTTTAATTACATTAAATTATTATCAGTAATACTATAATCACAAATAAAGTAATAGAGTAATATCATCCCTTCAGATTGGAAAGGATAACAGCAATCTCGTATTCCTCATCTGCAAATCTTGGACCAGGCTTTGATACTCTGGCACTCTGCCATGATTTTGGATATGACCGGGTAACAGTAACAGTCACTGGAAATGGCAAATCAGGCGTGAGGATTATCTCAAATGATACCCCAACTTCACCTGGCTTAAATTCAGCAGGCAGGGCAGCTCAGGAATTTTTAAGGAACTTCAGAATTTCTGACAGCGTTTCAATTGAGATCGAAAAAGGCATACCCTTGTCTTCCGGGCTTGGTGGTAGTGGCTCATCATCTGCAGCAACAGTAACAGCCCTCGATCAATTATATGGAATGAACCTCACAAAAGACGAAAAAATTATGTTAAGTGGATATGGGGAATCAGGCTCCATTGAGGGAAGACATTATGACAATGTTGCTGCCTCAATTCTTGGTGGCCTTGTAATTGTCGGTTCCAACGGCAGAATACGGTCAAAAAGGATTGAGATATCTCCAGAATTTAAATTTATTATTGCTTTGCCTCATGTTCAGATCGTGCCTTCAAAGACGGAAAAAATGAGATCCATCATTCCGAATGCGATAACACGTGAAAAGCATATTATGAATACCTCATCCTTTGCGTTCCTATTAACTGGCTTTCAGAGCGGTGATGGCGAATTGATCAGGCTTGGGATGAATGACTTCATATTTGAACCGGAAAGAGGGCGAATCCTTGGATACTATGATGCAGTCAGAGCAGCTGCAATAAAATCTGGAGCTATTGGGGCCTGCATATCAGGGGCCGGACCATCTCTCTTATTTGTATGTACTCAGGAATATGTTGAGAAAGTCATGATAGGAATAAAGGAAAAGTTTCATTCATTGGGAATATCATGTTCCGTTAAAGAAGTAAAACAGGGGCCAGGTGTAAGAATTGAGCTATGAAACAGATATAAAAGAAACTGTAGATCCACCACGGTACAGCCTTACCTTTCCCATTTATCAATCCAGTGCGTTCAAGCTTCCTGAAGGGAACAGATACAGGTATGGAAGAGAGAACAATCCGACAGTTGAAGAGCTTGGAAGAATAATTTCACTAATGGAGGGGGCTGAATCCACAACATGCTTTTCCTCCGGAATGGGTGCAATATCAACTTCCCTTCTCACCCTCCTCAAACCGGGATCAAAACTTGTTATGCCCCTGGATCTATTTGCCAGAAGCAGGTCAATAGCCACAGGCTTTCTCAGGGAGTGGGGCGTGAAGGTAAAAACCTGCGGAACTGGAACAGAAAATGTTTTAAAATCCCTTGAGGATGGCTCACTTGTATTTCTGGAGGCCATATCAAATCCATCCCTCAGGGTCTATGACATTGAAAGAATATCTAAAGCTGTACATGAAAAGGGGGGTACGCTGATAGTTGATTCAACGTTTGCCACTCCAGTTAACCTTAAGCCGCTAGATTATGGTGCAGATATTTCATTGCACAGCCTATCAAAATTTATTGGCGGGCATAACGACATAATCGGTGGATCTGTCAGCGGCAGGGATGATCTGATATCCAGAATTGATGCTTTCAGAAGAACACTTGGCACCAATATGGATCCAAATACAGCATTCCTTGCCATTAGGGGGATTAAGACCCTTGGCTTAAGAATTGATAAGGGAAACAAAAATGCACTATTTCTGGCTCAGAAGCTTTCTGAAATGAATGTGTTCGATGAAATAATATATCCTGGGCTCCCCGAACATCCGGATCACAGGATTGCGTCTCGGATTTTAAAAGGCTTCGGAGCCGTTCTTTCCTTCAGGGTTAAGAAAGGTTCAGGCAGCTATGATGAACTTCTTAAGAAATTAAAACACATTGAAGCTGCCAACACCCTCGGCTCTGTAAATACCGTCATATCCCATCCAATGACAATGTCCCACAGGTCACTTGGAAAAGATGAACTAAGGGAGATAGGTGTAGATGAAAATTTCTTCAGGCTCTCCCTTGGCATTGAAAATCCCGAGACAATTATAGAGGATGTCCTTAATATGGCCAATTAATCAGGACTTTTCCTGAACTATCGTTGTCTTGATGGGATTCTCTATGGCAAAAAGCGATGGACAGTGTTTTCTTGCTTTCTTTATCATTTCAGTCAGGTCTTTATCGGACTTTAGTGATAAAGTAACGTCCTTTACTATGGGTGCATCCGATTCAGTGACCACTGGTCCCAGATCATAATTCATTGTTCCTGTCACTTCCAGTTTTTCCAACTTTATGCCTGAGATGGTACACTGGTTTGCCAGTGTTGTTGTGAAGCACGAAACCAGGCCGAATAGCAGATAGGTGAGTGGTGTTGGATTCACCCCTGATCCTCCAAGTGCGGGAGGCTCATCAGCCTGAAGAGTGAAATTTGACAGATTTGAAGCCACTGTGGCCTCAAATTCCGGGCTTCCCCTAAGGGTCAGGCGGCCAGTGATAACTTTCTTTGTTGGAAAAGAGTTACCATTGCCCTTTGCTTTTGATTCTGTCTCCTTCAGCAATTTCAGATTTACGTTGTTCAAATATTCTTCTCCCATAGTAGTAAATGTCAGGAAAGTAATTAAATCCGGCAGTAGAATCTATGCCTGCTGCCGAGAATCTAATTTGCTATAACGTCTGTGTTCTTGTTAGAAGACGGGTTCCAGGTTTCCCGGGACATGAACACACCGAACAGCAGGATAGCACAACCTCCAAGGAGATTCAGAGCCCATGGAGTGGTTGAAAAAGACGTAATCTCGAATACAGATATGATCGTTGGGGCGAAGCCACCTATTACTGCCCCCATATTATAGGAAAAACCCACGGCAGTTGACCTATATTTCTTGCTGAATGTCTCGGCAAGAAAAGTCGGCAGTGAGGCGAAAATTATGGCTTCAAGGAAAGACTGGAAACCAAATCCTATTATTATATATGTACCATTGTGGGAATATCCCAGCAGCAGAAGAGGATAGAAGAATATTGTAAAGATAAGTGAATAGAAAAACATGGACAATTTTCTGGCCTGAAACTTGAGGGAAATGAAACCTCCTATCCATACTCCAAAAAGGGAAATGAGGTTAATGAGTGCAATGAAATAACCTATTGACGAATCATTTAAATCAAGGTAGTCGTGCATTACAGTAGGATAATAAGATAGGGTTCCAGAGTTAATGTATAGAATTCCTGCAGTTATGAATATTGCAAAAACGAGTGCCCTTGGGGACTCCCTGAAGAGATCCAGGATCGGGTGCTTAGAGATTTGCTTTTTCTCAGACATCTCCGTAAATACAGAAGAATCAAGAGAACCAAAACGTGTAGCAAGAGATATCATTCCGGGAATTATTGCACTGAAGAACAGATACCTCCAGTCAGTTGAATTGAAAAGGCTCTGTCCAAAGTGCAGACTCATCAGGCTGTAAACCAGCGAGACAATGAAATAGCCCACACCGTATCCGCTCTGAACAAACGCACCAACAAAATTCCTTTTTGAAGGCGGAGCACTTTCTGATGCGAGTGCAGCTCCACCCCCATATTCCGCGCCTGCAAAGAACCCCACTAAGAATAGAAGAAGGTACATTATAACCGGTGCCAGCAATCCAACCTGGGAAAACGTTGGAACAAATCCAATGCTGAAACCAAATATTGAAAACCCAAATACAGTGACTGTGAGCATTTTTCTTCTGCCCAGCCTGTCACCAAGGAAATTCCCAAAGAACAGCGAACCTAAAACACGGGATAGGGAAGTAACAGCAAATCCAAGGAAAGTTGCGACCAGAGCATACTTTGTGGGGCCAAATATAATTGGTGCGATGGTTGCCGCGACAAGCGCGTAGGAAATGGATACATAGCCATCCATCAACCAGCCTGACCACGCAGCTATTATTCTGGTCCATTGTTTGCCATCCATCCCTGCCAGTTTCACGAAACCGGATCATCATCTAACATAATTCGTTTTTCATGATCGGCGCCATACACATATTACCATCATTCCAAGCCCATCAATTTGATGAGGGAATTGCAGCTTTGCTGCTAAATTACGTTACTTCTGGACTAGTTTTCGCGCTGGCCCTGTAAAGTTTACTGATATGGGTGAATCGCCATGAATTCTTGTTAACTCAGATAATAAGAAAATTAAAAGAACAAATATTCAATCTTCTACTTTCTAAGCATTCTCTGTCACATGCTCAATCCGCTCCCTTGAAAAATCTTTCATGAATATTACCATGGCTGCAACAACAATCGAAGCAATCCCGATAATCAGAAACAGTGACCTTATTGTGAAAAATTCTATTATGGCTCCTGCGATTGTTCCAGAAAGAAATGTGGCTGACAGTGCGAATGTGTTGAGTGCACCCATTATTCTGGCCATCATTGTAACAGGCACCTTCCTTATAAGAACCGTCTGCACTGTAGAATTGATTATGCCTATTGAAAAGCCGATTCCAAATACCAGTGAGGCCAGGATAAGTGCATTATCAACATATGACACAATGATAAAAATCGCACCAATTACACCCAGTAAGGATGAAACTACTGGCCCAAGAGTCCCTCTTATGGATCCTCCCGGTATGGAACCCGAGGCAATCCCTATGAAAAGAGCAACGAAAATAAGGCTCAGGTAAAAGGCAGATACATCAAGTACCTTTTCTACCGTGAAAGTGAAGCCAATGCCGATCATTGCTATTACAAAGTTGGCGAAAATCATGAGGATTATGAGCTGCAATAGGCTCCTGCTCTTTCTGATGAAACTAACTGCCTCAAGCATGTCTTTTCTGACATTCCATTTTACTGAATCTGAGGCTGCGATGCTATCCTCCTTTATCAGGACCACAGGTATTAGAGATATGACCGATATTAAGGAAAGGAGGATTACCGCCTCAATATATCCAAAGTAAATCATTATTCCAGATACAGCAAAACCTATTCCCTCTGCAATTGAGGTTAAAGCATTTAAGAATGATGTACCTCTCTGATACTGCTCCTCTTTGAGAAATGCCTTGATCCAAGCCGATCTGATGGAATTCTGTATATCTGACATCATTCCTGTAATTATTACTCCTGAATAGATCAGCAGAATTACAAGTAAAAATTCATGTATAAGAATTGCAGCCAGTACAAGCATGATGGCTCCTACCCTCATCAGGCCAGCCCCGGCCATGATTCCCTTTTTCCTTACCTTACGGTCTATAAGGGCACCGAAGTAGAAACTGAAAATGAGTGGAAAAGTGTAAAATCCATCTGCAAGGCCCGCCAGTAGGGCCGACCCAGTAATTGCTAGTGTAATCCACAGTATATAGACTGAAAATGCGGTTGTCCCCGCTCTTGAGACTGAACCGGAAGCTACGAGCATATAAAATCTGTTGCTGAACCCTATCTTTGTGTCTTTTACCTGTCCTTCTTCATTATACATATAAGTATTACATATACGTAATCTTATTAGAGATATATATATTTCTGCTTTATGAATGAAGATACAGAGTACGGAAAAAAAAGGCTTATAGAGTCATTCCGCAATCAATCCAAACTTTCTATTCTCATAATATTGCTTCAGGATGGGAAAATGACAGCCACTCAGATGGCAAAGATAATAGGTACCTCCAGGTCAAATATATATCAGAACCTGAAGGAGATGGTTGAAGATGGAATTCTAAAAGAGCCAGAAGTTGTGGTCAAAAAAAACTACGTTGAAAAGTATTATTATCCAAACACGAAACTGCTTGATGATTTTTCTGAAAAGCAGCAGATGGATCTAATGACCAAGAAATCTCCTGATGAACTTCGGGAATACCTCATATCTGGAATAAACAGTGAAATCCTTAGACTGAAGATCATTGCCAGGAAGATTGAGATGAAGAGCAATGACGAGGTTCGAAGAGATTTCGATTCTCAGTTCTTTGATCAGATTCTCTTTACAAACTCATGGCTCTCTAGGAAATCTTACGAATATATGGTTAACAGGATCAGGGAAACTTTTGATGATTTCTATAAGGATGACAAAAAAGTGAAAGAAAAGGATGAAGAAGAGGAGAAGTATAACCTGATTCTCATAGGTATACCTAAGATCTAACCCCAGCGGTGATATCCACTGTTTTCAATTGTATTCTGAGATCTTTTTCATTTGTTTAGATGTAACACCTTGCACTGGTATGAGCTCCGGGAAAATATTGAAGAAGCAAGGCCAATGTTAAATGTTTATAACTTATAGTTCCATATTAATTGATGAAATATAGATACTTAGGAGGAATGCAGGTTTCACAGTTCGCACTTGGGACATGGCACCTTCCTCCTTCCAGTAAGAAGGACGATAGTGGTATATTCTACGTTGATAAGGAGAAGTCCGATAAAATCTTCAAGAAGGCCGTTGATCTTGGAATCAACTTTTTCGATACTGCCAATACCTACCATGGGACAATAAGCGAGACACACCTTCATCCTGAGCACTCAGGTAATGCCGAAAGAATCCTGGGGCAATATTTAAAAGGAGGAGAGAGGGAATCCTATGTTGTTGCTACAAAGGTTCGTGCTGAAGTTGCTTTGTTTCCCAACGGAGGAGGGCTTTCAAGGAAACATATTTCATGGCAAATAAAGCAGAGCCTGTCCAGGTTGGAGCTGGATTATATTGATCTGTATCAGATCCACTGGCAGGACCCTAATACTCCTCCTGCGGAAACAATGAGCATTTTGAACGATCTGGTTCATCATGGAATGGTGCATTACCTTGGGACAAGCAATCACCCACCTGATTCGACTGTTCAGATGATTGACATAACCAGGGAACATGGTTGGGAACCATTTGTTTCAATGCAGGAGTCCTACAACATTCTGGACAGAGATGTTGAGAAAGATAAAATCAGGATTGCCAGAGATAACAATATGGCACTTCTTGCATATGTTCCTCTGGCTGAAGGGCTCCTTACTGGAAAGTACCTCACTGGCGTTCCATCAGGCAGCAGGGCTGGATATACGGAGGGCTTCAGNNGGAAGATAGAGAAAAGCCTCACC
>ACXJ01011412.1_pt1 | contig 28139 bp, 30 predicted proteins | sample 870861 | NCBI WGS metagenome assembly ACXJ01 (sample SAMN02954270, study PRJNA29437) | mine drainage metagenome | biome: terrestrial; feature: Richmond mine; material: biofilm; isolation source: combined biofilm from UBA (pink subaerial biofilm) and UBA BS (thick... ... | reverse complement strand
CTTCCATAAGGCCCTCAAGAATACCCTTTACCGAACTCCGTACTATCCTCTCGTGAACATCGGGAAGGTGTATATGCAGATGGGGAAGTTCGAGCGTGCCAAGGAATATTTTTCCAAAGCCCTGTTGCGGAATGACCGGTTTTTGCCCGCACACTACTGGTTGGGCAAGGTCCATATGTCAGAAGGGGCCTATGAAAAAGCTCTCCAGGATTTTTCATCGGCGATCCGGATCGAGCCGAGTTTTTCTGCGGGGTATTACGAACTCGGCCGTGCCTACCTCAAGCTCGAGAATCAGGACAAGGCAGCCCGGGCCTTTCGTGAAGCTGTCCGCCTCGATCCGAATTCGAAGATCGGCATCAAGGCAAAGCGAAGCCTGCTGCTGCTTCCCAAGGATTTACCCGTGAAACAAGCTTCAGGGCCTCAAGGAATCGAAAAAAACCTGTCCGGGGGAAAGTAAGTCTCGGCCGTAGAAAACATGATCTGAGAAAAGGAATGTTGATGTCCGAAAATGCCGATAATGAGACAGTGTCCGAATCCCAGGCCCCGAACACGGTAAAGTCTCCGACGGTCGGCGAGATTCTGGAAAAGGCCAGGCTCGAAAAGGGAATGACCGTCGATGACATTGACCGCATTACCCATATCAGCCCAGGATGGGTGATCGTCATCGAGCAGGGGGCCTGGACCCAGTACCAGAGCATGGTCTACGCAAAGGGACATGTGAAAGTCTATGCGGAATTCCTGGGGCTGGACACGGAGGCTCTGGGCAAACAGTTTCAGACGGAATGGAACGAGAAGGTCAAGCCGGACCCGAATGATGCCGGAGAGCACTCCAACCACTCGGGATTGAAGGTCCACCAGCCCGGGACCGGCCGGAATTTCATGATGTGGGGGAGCCTGTTGGTGGTCCTTTCGGTGCTTGCCATTGTGGGAGTCCGGTATGCGATGGTTCAGCACGGACCGTCTTCCGGGAAAAAACCATTGATCCCGGTCTCCCCTGTTCCGATTCCCTCGCCGCCTCCTCTCTCTTCGGCACCCGCTCGCCCGGAAAATCCGGCTTCCGTATCCGGGACCGGTCCTGATGCCAACGGAGCTGCGTCACCTCCTCCGTCTGCCCAGTCGAGTGAGTCAGGAGCCCTGACCCGGCCAGGAGATAAAGAAAATCCGGTTTCCTCCCGACAGGTTCCCTCCAGCAGCAGTTCCCCGACCAACCCCAGAGGAGGCCTGACACTTCGGATGGTCGCCCTCAAGAATACCTGGGTGGTGATATCCGTTGACGACGGAACGGTGCGCCGCTTCCATTTGAGGGCAGGGGAAAGTCGCTTCCTGACAGGGAAAAACTTTATGACTTATTCGACGGAATACGGGAATGGCCTTGTTCTCTTTCTGAATGGGAAAAGGTTGGGCCTGGCCGGTCCGACCTCAGATCCTGTTCTCCGCAAGAGGCTGAACCGTCTGAGCCTCCGGCCGGTCCGCAAATCTCCCCGACCCGATCAAGGGAAAAAAGGGAAATCGCCTTCAGGTCAAGGATCTTTGAAGAATGGATCTGTCCCTTCGTCTCCGGCGGCATCAGTTCCCCAGACTTCTCCCGCTGCGGGGGGGAAGCTTGCCTCCCCGACCCAAGAAGGGACCTTGTCTCACTCCAGCCAATCGTCTGGGAATTCTCTATCCCAGCCACAGACAGGGAGGACTCCTTAGATGAGTGGGAATTTCGGTCGGATTCTGTTTGCGCTTATGATCATGACCGGGATCATCCTGACCGGTTGTGCCCAGAAACCGGTCGATCTGAATTTCAATCCGAATGCGGGAGAGACTAGGCCCAACCAGTACCGCGCGAACATCACCTTTGGATTCGTGACCTTTGAGGACCTCCGTGTCTCAAAACGCTTGATGGGGGACAAGACTCTCATCGGATGGGGCTCTAATACCTACCATACAAATGCGAATGTTCCCGAGCAGGTTACGAAGGCTTTTGTCGACACCTATCGGTATCTGGGCCTCAAGGCGGTGTGGATCAAGAATCCTCCGGAGAATTTCTCCTTTTCCACGAATTCCTGGGTCCGGTCTCTGCGCTCACTCTATCCCGAGGTCAATGTTTTTGTGATCGGAAAGATCCAGAATTACGAATTTCTCCTCAGATCGGGCGGGATGAGCGGTCTGGCCAGCGGAACCTTCAACTCGCTGGCCGTCACGACACAGGCTCGGGTGGAACTCTATTATCTCGACAGCGAAACCGGCCGCATCATCTGGGGAAATACCCTTCACCATGATACCTACGACAGGAAGGTCTCCAAGAAAGCTCCGGTGGATTACGCCTCCATTCGTCTCGAAGATGCCCTGCAGAATGTGATTATTCAATCCGTCGACCGGGTCTTGCCGAAGATCAACAAGCGGGACCCGGGAGCCGTTCAGGTTCTTTCAGCCGGCTTCATGGCGGACGTTCCCAAAACTCCGGAGGGGAAACCTGCCGGTGTTATTCCTGCCGGAAAGGGACGCCTGGAAATCGTCTCGAAACCCGGAGGAGCCCGAGTGTATGTAGACGGGATCTATTACGGGCTGACCCCGCTCTCACTTGATCTCTCCCCTGGCGTTCACCTTCTGAAGGTTCACAAGGACGGCTTTGAAACGAGCCGGGACAAGGTTGGAATCCTCGAAGGAAAGTCGACACCCTGGAACGGAGACCTTCCAAAGAAAAACTAGCACGACAGCGGAAGTTGCCGAACCCCCCTTGCCAGCCGCCTCCAACTTCCGCTATCATCGTCCACTGGCATTAATCTCCCGATGCCGGCGTAGCACAGTGGTAGTGCAGTCGATTCGTAATCGACAGGTCATCGGTTCAATCCCGATCGCCGGCTCCATTTTATCCGCTGAGGTCCTTGATTATATGATAATTCTCGTGTCATCCCTTGTCTCCAATTTTATCCCTTTTTCCCTTTGTCAGGGTGACAAGAGGGTGACAGAAGACGACGCATGAATCCTTGATTGTCGCCATTTGTCATGGATCGTCGTTTCATCGGGTGACAGGGTGCTACATTCGGAGCCAGGCCGTTTGCTTCCCCCGCCATTGCATGAGATTCAGGAAGCAGCCGGAGCTTTTCATGAAGGTTCGTGATCGAACGAGCCTTCAGGCGGACAGTCTTTGCCTCGGCTTCCGAAGGGGATATTGCAAGAGATGGAAGGGACGTTGTTGGAGCGGGAGGAACCGGGAGTTCACCCTAATTGGCAGGCTTTCTGGGGCGGCCGGGACGTCTTCTGACAGGAACAGATGGTTCGGAAAATGCAGGATTCGGTGGAAGGTCGGGAAAGAGGTAGGAGATCACATCTTCGAGCAAGATGACCGGACGATTTGCTTCGTCCCGGAGGATTCTGAGATTAAGGCGTCCTGCATGAATCCGTTTGTAGATGCGATCCCTGGACAGCCCGAGGATCCGGGACAGTTCGGTGATGGTGATCCGCTGGCGGGGGAAAAAGTACGCACGCAACGCAGCAGGGCCCGGAAGATCATGAATTGAAGCTGGATTGGCTTGTTTGGGACTCATGAAGTTTTCTCCACTTCGTTCTATTGGATTTCCGGCAACATCCAGAGGGCCCTTGATGCTTCCTGTTCACAGGGACAGGGGCAAAACCCGTATAAAAACCTGTGGATATTCGTTCCAAATCATTCTGAGTCTTCGGATCTGTCCGTCTTGACCAAATCTTGACCATCATCGGAGAAGATTGATTTCCGCCTCCTGGGAGAGCCCTCGCTTCCCGTTGTCCCAGTCCGAAGCCCGGTGTTCGCATTCGGAACATACCCCCAGACCGGTCTCACGGTCGAGGCGGATCCAGGAACATCCCACATCACAGCCATAATCGTCGTTGCACCCGCATCCAATACAGTAAGAAAGTGAATTCATCGATCTCCTCCAAGTTCTTGAAATCGCCGCAAAAACATCGCCATCGCCCGGACGGAGGAACAGTAGTCGATCCGCTCCGGAAGCGGCTCGACCCCCTCGAGGATCGGCCATTCCCGGGGATCGTGCGGCATCAGGTCCCGCTTTTCCGTCGCCAGGAGGATACGGTCGGCCCGATGGATGGGTTCGCTGGTCCTCTCGGGCAAGCTGAACCGGATCCGGATAACGCGGTCGAGGGCTTTCTCGATCCGTGAATACTCCGGAAGTAGCCGCTTCAGGGGGTAAGGAATATCCCGGAGAAAGGCTTCGGTGGCGTCGTGAAGAAGACCCTCCAGGGAGAACGCTTCCGGAACGATCCGGGAGACCAGGACCGAATGATGGGCCACCGAGTAGAACTCCCGGGTCTGTCCGGAGAAACGGCATTCTCTGGAAAGACCCAGGGCGATATCCTCGATCGCGATCTCGCCCGGACAGGGGGCCAGCAAATCGATGTGACGGCCGCTTGCGGTCAAGATCCAGGACCCTTCCAGGACAGTACTTTCCAGCAATCGAGCCATTCCCCTCCTCCTTCCAGCATTCAATCAATTCCGCAGGCGTGTTTTATCCGAACTTCCGCGATCCGGACGTACTCTTCTTCGACATCGATTCCGACGAACCGGAATCCCTCGAGAACAGCCGCTTTGCCGGTCGATCCGGAACCCATGAATGGATCGAGAATTAGCCCACCGGCCGGAGTGACCAGCCGACACAGCCATCTCATGAGGGCAGTCGGTTTGACCGTCGGATGGTGATTCCGGAGATTTCTGTCCGTCCCGGGAGACTGAAAACTTCCCGGGTTTGCCGTTCCGTTCGACCACTGGACGGGCTTCTTTTCGAATCCGTCCAGCCCCTCTTCCCGATCCTTTCTGGACGCCTTTGTGCAGTAAAAGAAGCGGGCGACGGATCCGGATGACGAGGGAGAGGTGATCGCGGCGGATGTGGCCGGAATCGCATTATCGATAAATCCTGTCCTTCCCGTTACCCGAATCCGGCTTTCTTCCCTCAATGAAAAAGCCTTGGCTGCCGCCGTTTCAAACGGGTCTCCATTCCGGATGGAAGATTCCGTTCCGGGAACGGTCCGGCGCGTGCTCGACCGGTGGATCGGAGGAACGTTTTCCAAAGGGCTGCCGGTCGGACGGGTATTTTCGGCATTTCTCGCCTGGTCATCCTCGAGAATTCCCGTCATCGGAAGAGTCATTGTCCGGTATCCTGCCCGGGAAGGGGCGGCCTTTTCGGCCACGATTCCGCTGACTCCGGAAAATCGGGAAGAATGGAAAAAGAGGCTTTCGGAGATTCCGGAATGCCCTCGGGCCTCTGTTGGAACTGTCAAGGAAGTTCCCAGAGCCTCCCCCTTTTCTTTTGGAGACGCACTCCTTGCTCTCCGGAGAGATACCGGGCTGTCCGTTTCCGAAGGAGCCCGCCGCATCCAGGGACTTTACGAACGAGGGATTCTGTCCTATCCCCGAACAGACAGTCGGGGGTTAACTTTTGAGACCGCCGAATCCCTTTTGCCGCTGGCCCGTCGTCTGGGATTGGGGGATTACGACCCGCGTCGGGTTCCTGCCAAATTGCCCGATTCCCCCCATGAAGCCCTCCATCCGTGTGGGGACATCTTCCGGATCGGAGATTCCGTCCATCGGAAAATTGTCGACCTGATCACAAAAAGAACTCTTCACTCCGGGCTTCCACCGCTTCTTGTGGAAGAACCCGATCCGGTAAGTCTGCCGGAATGGGCCCGTCCTCTGGGACTTTCCCGGCCATCCAAACGCTTCGGATCGGATCGGGAAACTCTCCCGCAAGCAGGAATTTATCCGGATTCTCCAGACGCCGTCGTTCTCATGGGAATCATGGAAGCCGGTCTTGGTCGGCCCTCGACGCTTCCTTCTCATATCATGAAACTCCTGGAGCAAAAGGTATTGGGAGAAGACTTTCGTCCCAACGGGAAAGGTCGGGCAGCCCTTGCCCTGGCTCCAAAGGAGATTGCAGACTCAAGGTTTACCGTGAGAATGGAATGGACTTCGAGAGAATCCAAAAATCAAAAATCAGATGTCAAAGAGACAATGGGAAAAATCCTGGCTGTGGTTTCCGACGATGTTCGGTTCCGGATGGAGGAGAGTTTGGAAGAGAAGCTTCCTTCGATAGAATCATTTTCCATCTCATCCAAAAAGGAAGAGAACATTGGATTGGGAATGTGAGAGCATTTACTCAGTAAGAGAATGTGTTGGGTTCGAACTTGGAGTTCGACAAACTGTCGGACTACGAGAGCGCATCCGTCCGACCGGAACGGAATCTCCAGAACTTCCACGACAACGGGGTTCTGAGAGCGATCTGTGTCGTGGACGAGAGAAAAAAGGCTTTCGAAAGCGCTGGAGGGCAAGAAACTGGGCTTTAGGGGGGTGAGGAACGCGGACCTGGCTGTGTTCCTGAATTCGGATCTACATCCGGATCCGGATAGTCCTGGCCGTCGGGTATCGATCAATCCGACGCTCTTCATTCCTGTGGATATGTTTTGGTATCATGTTTGAAGGGCGATATCGGATCTCATTCCAGGTCATGCCGGGGGTGATCGAAAGTCCCCGTTCCACTGCGGGGCAAACATTTTAAGCGATGGGTCGAAAGGCTCGTCGTTTTTTGTTTTGGAGGCAAAAGATGAGTTGGGATCATCATTACTACGAGGCCACTTGCCGAAAATGCGGAAAGAAAGGTTTCAAGGTCGATTCGAGTGACGATTGGTGCCGTTCTGAAACTTCCTGGGTAGGATTCGAACCTTTTACGGATTTTCCGAGGCATGAATATTTGGTCGCCCGTAAAAAGATCGACTACGCCTCGTATGCGAAATGCGAATGCGGAAGCACAGACATAGAAGTGGGTAAATATCTCGAATCCCGCTGAAGTCGAAATGTTCGATCATTTAATTTCCCAGTGTAGCCATTCGAAGTTGGGATAGGTTTTTATTTCGATGGTGGTTTCCCGGCCGCTTTTAATTTTGTATCCAAATCATCTTTCCTCTTTTTTGCCAGTGCAGGTCTCACATAATAATGCTGAAACATTTCTTCAACGATATCCAGACACCATTCAGCCTCATGTGGTTCGACATCGATAATTTGGAGAGAGGTCAGATCAGTAATTGGATGGGCGGAAAAATTCCCAAAATTTCGAATACCATCGATGGTATTTCTCAGAGATTCCGGGATAGCTTTTCGAGGATCAGACTCATTTAGTAGCAGGTCAATTTCTTTTGCCAAATCATGATTTTTATAACCATGTTCATGAAGCATGGTTTGCAGGCATCGTCTCGATAGGGCTGCCCGAAGCTTTCGGACTATGAGTAAAAACGATACAGGCTTCTTTATAATCTTGGGCAATATGAATAGGGACTTCTGGTGGAGTAGGCCCTCTATTTGTTCCGATCGGGTAAACTCGAAACCTTTTATTCGTTCTATCTTTTAACTCGAACGTCATCTCATGGCAATTTGGACAGTCCGTCGAGAATAATTCCCATCCGGTATTTGCTTGATTTCGGATAATACTATGATTTATCCAATATGCATGAATTTGGATACCGCAGTGTGGACATTGCATTGGAGGTCCTCTTTAATCCTCTACCCTTGCCTCTGATGCGTTTCCTCGAATTTTTTTTGATATCTCAATCCGTCAAATCATCAGTAGGCCAAAAGGAGGTACTCCCCGTCAAGTGGACCAAAAGGGGCTTGTTTAAGGTAGTAACCGGGTCCCCCAATATTGTTCGCATTTTCTCCTGTCGGTTTTCTGTACCTTGTCCATGATGGCGACAACCAAGTACAGGAATCCCTGCCGAAGCCGGAATTAGTGATATCAGATAGTGTTCTTTGGTCCTCTCACTTTTTGTCGCGAACCGGAAATGCGGAAGGTTTCACAACCTTTCGGACCGTCGCAACTTCCCTGGGATCGGGGGAGGGCATCACGGCTCCGGGTCTTCCCTGGACCCTTCTCCCATAGTGAATGATTGCGGTCTCATCGGAGGCGTGGCCCATCGCGGCCCCCGTCTCCTGTTTGGAAAGGCCCGCCCTTTTGGTGTCGGCGGCGAACTGATGACGGGATGTATACAGGCTGACTCCTTTGACCCCAGCCAGGAGAGACAGGCGATAGAGCGCCATACGGCAGGCCTCCCTATATATTTTTCAAACCCGTTGGAACCTTTCTCTTTGGCTTTCCGCACGTTTTCCAGATGATTTCGGAGGGCCGACCAGATCGTGGAGGCCTCCGGATCGTCCGCCTGAACACGGGTCAGGAGATCCCGGAAATGTAGGTGGCGGACCGGTCCGTTTCCGCGCCCGTTCGTATACTTGGCGTTTCCAACGACCAGCACCGGCCCCTCCGGTCCTTCTTCGAGCCGGGCGTTTTTCCATTCGGAGGGACGAAGACCCGTCGCGCGGCCGGCGATCACCCAAACCAAGGCATTCCAGCTTCCCGGACCGACGGCCGCCTTTTGCAGTTTCTCGAGATCCCTGTCTGGAAGGCCCCTCCGGATTTTCAGTCGGCCCGCCCGGCATCCGGAGGAACCTTCCTGGTTCAAAAGAGCGATCTGCGACTCCATTCCCAGATCCTGGAGAATTTTTAGCGCTCCCTGTTTGTACAGATACCAGGTATTCTTGAGCCACCCCGATTTTTGCGCGATGAGCCAGTCGGCGAACCCGCCCAGATCGTCGTTGCCGGTTGTGCGTTTGTAGAACCGGACCAGGCGCAACCCTTCTTTCCGGTATTTTTCGACGGTCGATCCTGTTCTCATCGGTCGCTCCTCCTTTCCAGGGCGATATGCTCCCGGAGTTCCTCGCCCTCTTTTCCATGCCCTTTTCGGGTCCTCCGGTTTGGGCATTCGTACGGGATGTGCCAGTCCCGTTTATGGGATTCATGAGGCTTGGCCATCATCCTCATTCCTTCGCCTCCCCGGTACAGGGCGGGCCCGTTTGGAAGCCGAAGGAATCGCGCCGGGTATGAGGGTCCTCCGGTTGGCGCTCCCACAGGTTTGCCCTCCTTCCCTTCCCCTCGAAGTTCCGGGTCCTCCCTTTGGGGAAGGGATCCTCGCCCCTCCCCCCCCAAGTGTGACAGGGTCCTCCCTTTTGGAAGGGGGGATCTTCGGGGCGGGGCACTACGGATAAATACGATCCGTAGTGCCTTGGTGTGACTACACTTTTCTTGGCGGAGGACCCGACTTGTCTCACCAAGGGGACCAAGGTGCCGTTTTTCTGGAGGACCCCGTTTTTAGCGGCTTCTGGCCGCCCGTTTCCGTAACGGTGTTATTCAGGAGGACCATTTTCCCGTTCCGGAGAAATTTAGGATTTTCCTCCGGAACGGGCTTTCCTCCTTGCCCGCTTGCGTACATACTAAGGATCGTCGGCAACGAAATCCTTAGTGTGACACTCACAGCCCCTTGGCGACCGTCTGCATCGTCCCTCGATGCCCGCCAAGGGCCAATTTCCCCTCCGGACCGCTCCGGTTCTCTTCGCATCGTGTCATGGTTCCCATCGTCATGGAATTCCGAATTTCCTCCGATTTTTTCCCCGGGTCCACTCCGCAGGACTTCGGGAACTGAAAAAAACGTCACTGCCAAGATTCCGTTTTTATTCAATATTAATGTTACTATGATATACCATATTATAAAATAAATCCGATGTCAGTTTATCGAGCCGGGTTTTCGGAGGATGTCTTTCCGGCCAGGACCTGTGGCGTGGAAGACAGTATTGTCGGCGGAGATGACAACCATTGGCGTATGGGGCAGGAATTGTGTCGCTGACGACAGAAACGGCGGCAGATATGCCAACAGGTGAACGGATCGACGGCATTCTCTCTGCACTGGATCCTGGACATTGATCGTGTCTGAGAAAACACAAGAGATGGCGGGAAAAACCATGAATGTGTCGTGGAGGGCTTTAAGATCACATCCCGGGTTCGGGGACCTTCGGCTTATCTGTGAAACCGAAAAAGACCGGACCCCCGTTATCGTCCACCTCTCCTGAGGACAAATCCTGGTCAGAAATCCCGACATGGTTTATTCGTTGTCCAACGCCCTTATTGATTCTAAATTCCAGATCTCGCATGCGCTCCATAATACTCTCGAAGGTAGGCGGTTCTTCGCGAAACATGCCACTATCGATCATTTGCACATAATCTTCCTTGAGTTTTTGCCTCATCTCATCGTTTGACGGATAGAGGCGAAGATTTCCATTCAGGCAATCTTCATACTTGGCATAGGCCGAATTGAAAAAGGCTTTTTTGTATTTGACGACATCCTCAAGAAGAGACAAATCAGTCATGGCAGTCGTACCAATTTCATGGTCTGCCAGTTTGGATATATCGTACCAATGCCTCGAAAGCCGGTCGAATCTCTCGCGTGGCTTATGTTTATTGCATTCGACGTGAATCAATGTGGCTTTTTCCCAAAAGGTGCGTTTCGGGTCCAGAACATCGACTTGTGCTTCGGGCAATCCGATCTCAGGCAAAAATTGGGCAATCTCCGTCTGGACTTTGATAGATCTCTGCGGATCGATCGAGTTCTTTCCTCCGAACTCGACTAGAACGCTTGACGACATATAATGACCTCTCTCCGATTGATCGAATACGGATGGGTATCCCATCGTCAACTTTTCCCCAGTCTTGTCGATTTCGAACCAGAATCCCTCCCATCCAAATTCCTCTTCGATCTTATAACGGAGATAAGGAGCGATAGATTCCTGAACCAATTTCACGGTCAGTCTCGAATATGCTTCAGCGATCCTCTTGATCTCCGTTTTGCTGATTCCTTCCTTGAACGGGTCCAATTCCGGAGTATTCTCCGTCCGATGGTTGATGGTAACATCCACATCCTCGGAAAACCGTGATATCGCTCCAAATACTTTAGAAAGAGAAGTTCCTCCCTTGAAGCACATTCTCGGACGTCCCGGCATGGAAAAAAGCGTCTGAAGAACCCAACAGACCCAGATATCTTTTTCGATTGCCGTGGGAGACAGTTTCATTTTGTCCTGCAAACCGACAAAAAGGTCTCTCTTCTCTTCGTCCCGAAGGCCCAAGAACCTATCGTCCACCGATCACATCCTCTCTTGGATTCAGAAGCCTTTCGCTCATCCATGCGGGCATCAGATAGGCCTCCTTTTTTAGGACCTCAAACTCTTTAGAAGGAAGCCGCCTCCGGATCTGGTGGATCGTTTCCGTCGTCACTCCGTTTTTGCCGAGATACCAAAGGGCGGTCAGCGCAACTCCAGCAGGCCGTCCTGCCAATATGAGTTTTCTGGGCGCCGCATGGCGAAGAACGATCTCGCGTCCATTTTCAAGCTGGATTTTCCGCGATCTTCCAGAGGTGAGAAATACTTCCTTCAGAACAACTTGCGTGGACAGACCCAATTTTTGGACCGCTTCTGCTCCGGTGATGCCGATCATTTCACCCTCGCTCTTCAGTCGGACAATCTCTTCGGAAGTTGGAGGGACAGGCCCAATAAACCGGTTCATCTTTGGCCGAACGTAGACTCCTCTCGTCACCCTCATCAAATATCCGGACTTGACGAGCCTGGACAAGGCATGCCGGACGGCGGTATGAGGGGCGATCTCAAGAAACATGGTTGCCTTGAATGGCTCTCCTTCCGGGAGATTTTGAATCTTTTTCAGAATGGCTTTCGAATACATGGGAACCCTCCTTTGTCACAAAATAATATACTATTATGTGCCATTTTTCAAGCCCCATGATTGGCCTTCCATTTTCAAAGCATCATCCCGGCTCCATCGTCCACTGCGGCGCGGGAGCGTTCCTTGAGAAATGGATCCTAGCGAGTTTTCCGATCGGCATCGGCCTTCCCAGATGCCAGCCCTGTCCCGAGGTGCATCCAATTTGCCGCGCGAACAGAAAATGCTCCTCGGTTTCGATACCTTCCCCCAGAAGCGACATATCGGAACGCCCAAGACCGCTTGCGACCCCTTCGACCAGGTCGCGGTCGAACCGCTTGACTGTCTGGATCAGCTTGCGGTCGACCTTCACGAAATCGACGGGAAGATCCAGGAGCCGGTCGACGTTGGAATGGCCCGTGCCGAAATCGTCGATTGCGACCAGAGCGCCTCCTTTTTGCCGGATCTCCCTGAGTTGTTCCATCTCATCCCGGGTCAATGCCTCTTCGATCACCTCGGCGACGGGTGTCATGAAATCGGGAAATTCCGGGAGGTACGGGAGGATCCATTCGGACACGCATTGCCGGGGAGAGAGATTGAAGAAGACAAGCAGCGGAGTATCGGATGGAGAAAGGGTTGCAAGGTCCGAAAGAATTCGCTCCATCTCCCATTTTGTGAACTCCTTCCATTCGTCCTGCCGTTCGATTTCCGCCAGGGCCGCGGCCACAGTCACCCCCTTCCGGCCGGAGGAGCGCCTCCATCCCGATGATGCTGCGGTTTTCAAGTCCGATGATCGGCTGCCAGTGAAGGAGTGCTTGGGAGAGAAGGTAAGAAGCGGACTTTTCGGCTGTCTCCGGCATGGCGAATTTCCCTCCAATATACTTGTAATATGGTATTGACAGATACCATATTTATAAATAGACTGTTTGAGAGCGGCGATCAAGGAAGACATCCGAATGTCTTCCGCGCCACGAACGTAGGCGTGTCGGACAATCGACGGAATCGGAGATATGAATCATGGCGGGCACGACATCAGGATTGGCGCAGAAGACAGCATTCATGCCATCGACGCCAAACCACGGTTTTGCACGTCATCGATGAAGGCAGAGAAGGATGGTTTTATCTTCCGATGTCTGGTCCTGTTCTTGGGAGGAATAGGAATGATGTCACTCGTGAGCGGATGTGCGACCTCCTCCGACATCCGCTTTCATGGAAAAAACGCAGCCGTCGGAAATGGTGACCCGTCGGCTCGGGTTCTTTCCCGGGCCGCTCTTCGCATATCCCGGGACTGGGACCGGCTTCTGGCCTACCAGAGTCACTTGCCACCAACGGCGCTCGGAATTTCCCGATTTCAACGGACCGGCACCATGGGTCGCCGCTTCACGATGAAATACGTGGGGCCGGTCGAACCGTTTCTGTCGAAGATCGGGAAAACGATCCGATGGAAACTTTCGGTGATCGGTCAAAAACCCGCCTCCCAACCCATGATCGAGATCCGAGCAAAGTCGGAGTCCCTGTACGACGTTCTCCGCGATGCCGGCGTCCAGGTGTCCCCGGGAGCCTGGATTGTTCTCCGGCCCGAGGGTCGGGAGATCGACCTCGTTTATCCTCCCCCTCTTTCGACCACGGATCCGGAGCATCCGAAATGACAAACAGGCTCCTTTCCGTTCTCGTCGCCCTTCTTTGTCTCATCCCCTTTGCCGCTTCCGCGGCGCTTGCCGCCACCTCCCCTCCGTCCCAGCATCTTCCGACCCTCGGACAGGCCGAACACCCCAAAAAACCGGATGACAGTGCCCGAAAGAGGGCGTTGCGCGAAGCCGCCCAGAAGAAGGCGGCTCTGTCATGGGGAGCCCAGACCGGCTACGCGAAAAGAACGGAGATCCGGAACAGGTTTCTCCAAAGTCATTCTGAGGTCCTCGACCGGATCTTTGCCTTCCGGCCCTTTCTGGCCGGAGACGGCCATGTCCTTTGGCCCTCGGTTTCCAGCGGCCTCCGTGGGTTCAAGCTGGAGGATCCGATATCGGCCGGATCGATGCTGGTGTCCTACCGGATTCATGAGCCGGCCCGCATCGTCTCCATTCCGCCGACGTTCAGGGACTACCTTGTTCTTTCTCCCGGAGTCCCGAAGAAGGTGAATCCGCTTCTGCTCCCCAAGAACTCCCGGGAGAAAAAAGCCTGGAAAAAATGGACGGACGAGGGCTGGAAGACCGGCGTGAGATTGTCCGACCGGGCCTTTCGGATCGGGGTGCGTCGGCTTGTCCGGGCGATCGAAGGGAGGATCCGGTTCATGGAACTCGTCCTTTCCGGCCAGATCGAAGAACCGATCTGGGCCCGGTCCCCGGCAACGACGCTCAGGACGGGGAAGGTGCTCGAGATCGGGGACACGGTCCTCCGGATCACACGGCCAGCCCGGTTTACGTCTTCGGAGAAATGGAAACCGCTCAGTGTGGAGGCGGGAAAATGACAAGAAGGGATCTTATCAATAACCTGATCGACCTATCGGGAAAAACACCCTCTCGGATTGCTGAGGAAGCAGGGCTTTCACGTTCTGGAGTCCTTCGCTGGCTTAAAGGAGGTAGTGACCTTGGAAACAAAGCTCAAGACAAGCTTTTATCGGTTCTGGGGGTTTCCGGTGGGACTTTAGCATCTGATCGAGTCCATCTCTGGACCAATGACCCCAGTCTTAAATCTCTTTGCGAGATCCTGGTATGGTCGAATGAAGAGTTTGAGACCGTTGTTCTCATCGACGACTCGGTTCCAATCCAAAACTTCATCTGTCTGTTTGGTCCTTTGAAATCGATCAGGATCCTCGTCCGGCAAACAATCTCTCCTATGCTTCCACCCTCCGATCCAACGATTCCGTGTGTTATTCGAAGGCACCCCGCAATACGCATAGAACATGATCTCTTTGATCAGATCAATTCCCATAAGAAAATCCCGATCGACGAATTTGACCGATTCTTTAAATGCGTGAGGTCTCGAAAGGTCGAAGAGGAGATCCCGACGAAACAGGGAAAATCCCTGACTTCCAAGGAACTGAAAGAGATCCTGACCCGGGCGAAAGACTGGTCTGTCGATTCCGGGGTTCTGAGGGAAGACATTCGGACTCTCATCGAGCATATCGAATCCCAGGAGGAGAAATGAGAAACCATCCGGTCCGGGAACCCCAGATCCGGGAATTCCTGGCTGCCGTCGGGGAAAACGAACCGGATGCATTCCGGGCGGAAAAGATGGCTCTCCGCATTCTTCAGGATCTTCCGGATCGTTCCCGGAAGATGGTCCTTCTGAGATACGGGATCGGAACGGGGATTTCCTGGACCTTGCAGGAAATCGGCTTGGAATTCGGACTTACGCGGGAACGGGTCCGACAGATTCTTCGGACCTCTCTAGAAAAACTTGTAAAACGCCAACGGCGGAAGGAATCCCGTGAGCGCGCCTGACGTCGAACTCCGCGATCCGGTCCGATACGACCGGGACGGTCTGGACGCCTGCCTCCGGACCCTCGCCGCATCAAACGCCTCGGACCTTCTCCTGACCTCCGAATCGCCGGTCCGGGCCTATCTTCGGGGCCGATGGGAGACGGTCGGAACGCGGGCGCTCAAGACCCACGAGCTCGCTGACGTCCTGAACGCGATCGACATGGGGAACTCCTCCTCGATGGTCGCCGCGGGGCAGGCCAGAAACTTCGCTTACGAGGTCTCCCTGGGGGGACGGGATTCCCGGCTCCGGTTTCGCGTGAACGCCTCCGGGGTCCGCCGCTCGGGATCCCGGGACATCAAGATCGTGTGCCGGGCGATTCCGGACATTCCTCCGACTCTCGATTCCATGAATCTTCCCCCGGCCCTTCAAGAGGCCCTCTTTCCCCTTGACGGTCTGGTCGGGGTGGCCGGCGTAACAGGCAGTGGCAAGACGACCCTGCTCGCGGCCATGCTCCGGGAAAAACTCGAACGGGGCGGATGCCATATCGCGACTGCGGAGGCCCCGATCGAATTCGTCTACGACAAGGTGGAGACCCGGAAAACAGGCATCATCTGCCAAAGCGAAATTCCGACCCATCACCCCTCGTTCGGCAAGGCCGTCGAGGAGATGCTCCGCCAGAAACCCGACGCCATCCTGGTGGGAGAATCCCGTGATGTGGAGACGATCGCCAACACGGTCCTCGCCTGCCAGACGGGACACACCGCCTACACGACGGTCCATACCAACGGGGTCGGGGAAACGATCGGCCGGATGGCGGAGGCCTTTCCGGGTCCAGAACGGGACGCCGTCGCCATGAAACTCCTGGCGGCCATGCGAGTTCTCATCCATCAGAGGCTCCTCCGGAAGGCGGACGGATCCGGGAGGATTGCCGTCCGGGAATGGCTCGTCTTCGACCGGGAGATCAAACGGGAACTCTTCTCCGAACCCTGGCCCCGCTGGCCGTTCATGATCAACAAGATCCTGTCCGAGCGTGGACAGAGCGCGGTCCAGGACGCGAAACGGATCTTCGATGCCGGCCTGATTTCAAAAGAGGATTTCCTGGCTCTCGAAAGGGGGGGATAGCGGTGTGGCGATGGGCTTCCGCCGTTCCCCGGCTCGGGCCCGTGGATGCCCGGGCGGGAGTGGCGCTTCTGATTTTCTTCTTTCACATGCGCCTTTGGACCTTGGGGATCGCCGTGATCGGAGTCGCGTTTTTCGGCGTTCTGGAACGGTTCGGACTGACGCTTCCCGTCTTCGTGCGCCTCGTGAAGAGGGAAATCGCCGGTCCCGTCGTCTGGCCGGAAAACCCGATGAAACCCGTCACCCGGTTCTACCGGGAGTATTAACGAAGGAGGATTGTCCGATGTCAAAAACGAAACCCGTCCGATCCCCGGAACAGGAATTTTCGGAGGAGCCCGTGATCGATGTGGGTCTCGACGATGGGTACGCGGCCATCAAGCTCGCCTGGTACGGTCCGGACGGAACGCTCCGGACCCATTCCGTACCGTCCCGGGCCCGGTCGGGGTCGCTCGGTGTCGGTTCCCTGTTCGGCGACAGCGCCTTGAGCGTGGGGGGCTACGAGACGGAAGGCGAGCGATTTACGGTCTCCCCCGGTCTCGAAGGAGAGGTCACGCGGTTTCCGGACTACAACCTGTCGCCGCTGGCCCGCGTCCTGGCCCATCACGCCCTGATCGCCGCCGGCTTTGCCGGCAAACAGGTCCGGATCGCCTCGGGTCTCCCTCTGGACAGGTACTTCCGGGACGGAAAGGAAGGCAAGAGGAAGGACGAGCACCGGATCGCCCGGAAGATCGAAAGCTTCGCCCGGCCGGTCCGGCGGCTCGACGGTACCGGGACGGCTCGGATCGTCTCGCACTCCGTCTTCGCCCAGGGTCTGGCGGCCGTCGTCGACTGGCTGGTCGAAGGGACGACGATCCGGTCCCAGAAAGACCCGGTCGGCGTCGTCGACATCGGCGGCCAGACGACGGACATCTCGGTCATCAACCCGGATTTTCAGGCGAACCATGGACATCTCAAGACTTGCGATCTCGGGGTCCTCGACGTCCGGGACCTCCTCGGGCGCCGGATCCAGAGTTCCCACGATGTGGACAAGATTTCGGACAGCGCCCTGGATGCGGCTCTGACAACGGGAGCCACACGGATTTGGGGAAAGGACGTTTCCGTCCAGGACGAGCTCCGGGACGCGATCCGGGAAATCGAGTCGCGACTGGCAAACGAGATTCTGTCCGTCTTCGGCAAGGAAGCGTCGACCCTTGAAACCATTCTGTTCGTCGGCGGAGGAAGCCTTGTGTTCCGGAACCTCCCGACACGCTTCCCCAATGCGGCCGTGGTGGACTGTCCTGAATTCGCGAACGCCCGGGGGCTTCTGAAGGCCCTGTCCCTGTCCGGGAGAAGCTGATGGCAAGGCCGTCCTGTCCTACCGGAAGACCCAAAAGATTCCGGATCCGTCTGGTATGCCATACCGGCATCGATCCCATCCGGCAGTTCTGGGAGTTCTTTTCGGGACTCCGTCGCAGTCTTCGCCAGGAATATTTGCGGCGGTGCCTTCTCCTGGGCTACCGGTTCGGGCAAACGGGGGAGTCCTGCTGGCCGGAACCGGACTCCGGCGGGAAAGTCAAAAAGGTCGAGATCCAGATTCTGGGAGACGACCCGGATTTTCAACCGTTCCTTTCGAAATATGAGGTCATGGGAATGTGGGAGGTCCGAACCCTGTGGGTTCTCAAAACATGTCTTGCGGGTCACGGCCTTCTTTCCGGATCCATGGAAGGGATCGCTGACCCTCCAGGGGAACCAAAGGAAACTTCCGGAACCAAACCCGACAATCGGCCGGAATCGGCGGAGACGCTTCTGGGAGGACTGTTCTCATGAATCGAACCAAGGTGTTCGTCCTTATCGCGCTTTCGCTTCTTTGGGTCGGCCTTTGTGGAAGCGGGACGCCGGCGAGAGCCTATTTTTGCGGGGATCCCCTCACGGACAACTGTTCCGTCCCCAGCTCGAACGGGAAAGACCGATCCGGAAAGACCGGCAACCCTGTTCAGAAGGAAAATCACCCGACGGCCGTGTTCGTCCTTCAACCCGGAAAAACCCTCAAGGACAACTTCGAGGCGTGGGCAGGCGAATCCGGATGGAAGGTGATCTGGAAATCCGAATACACCTTTCCCGTCGCGGCCCGCTACACGGCGGGGAGAAGCTTTCTGGGAGCGGTCCGGAGAACGATCCGGATCTTCAACCGGTCTTCCGGCGGATGGCTCAGGGCCAAGGCCTTCACGACAAATCACGTCCTTTTGGTGGAGGACGGGCGATGAAACGGGGAGCGATCCTGATCCTCCTGGCCCTGGCCCTTCCGGGATGCATGGAATCCGTGGCGGACCGGGACCTTCCCGTCCCTTCTCCGTCGGTCGTGTTTCGAACGGTCCGGATTCTTGCCGGACCAGGGGGAAGGCTTCGCATGGTCCACCTCCCGACCGGATGGGCGATCGCGGTCTGGACGAACGGGGAGCGGGCCCGGGCGATCCGTCGATACATGGCGTCGCTTTCCGTGCGAAAGACGCTCCGGGCGAAAGCGGTCCTGACCGGGAAGAGCCGGAAAAGCCCTCTTTGGCGAAGGGTCCTTTCCGTCCCGGACGGATCACCCTTTCTGGTCAGCCGGTGGCAGATCGGAGGGCGGACGGTGGAGGTCGACGGCTTTTTCATGATCCTGGGACCTCATGCGACGCCTGTCCTCGCCGTTCGCGAGACGGGACCCGGCTGGACCTCCTGCCGGACCTTGTCTCCCGGATCTTCCGGAACCCGGAAGATCCGAATTCGAAAAGGAACCGAAACACTCACTTTTTCCTGGGAGAACCCCGATGTCCAAAAATAGACTAATCGCGGGAGGCGCTCTCGCACTGGTCCTCCTGTCCTCCGGGTGCGGCTTCAACCGTCATGTCGACGTGTCCGCAACGAAATCCCTCAACCGGGGATTCCGGACGTTCGACACCGCCAAGCCCAAGCCACCGGAGGATTTCGACGTGTCCGATTCGGCGTGGTTCTCGGATTCCTCCGATCGAATCCACCTCCGGAAGAACATTCGCATCCGACTCCATTTCCGGCCCAGGAACCTGCCGTCCGTCTTTCGGAAGAAGATTCTTCTGGTCAGCGAAAAACCGATCGGGATACAGGAAATCTCCTCCCAGATCACGACATCGACCGGCCTTCTGGTGACGGTCACGAAACCGAGGACCATGGGAATTTCGGGTTCCGCGCCGGGGTCTTCTCTTTCCGGAGCGGGAATGATGGGTCCTTCCCTTTCCGGGACTCCCGCTCCTCCCCCCGTTCCGACCGCGTCTTCCGGACGGTCGGATTCGTTTTTGAAAAAGAAAATCCGGGTGGACTGGGACGGAAACCTCGAAGGTCTTCTGGACTATACGGCCAGCCGCTTCGGACTCTTCTGGACCTACAAGAACCATGTGGTCAGCTTCGGACGGACCCTGACCCGGGTGTTCCGGATCAGCGCCGCCCCCGGTTATGAATGTCGTCTCGAACTCGATTTCCGACGCCGGTATGACAGGGCTGTCCAGCGTCCTCATGAACGAAGGCGCCGCTGGGATGGGGGGCATGGGCGGACTCGGCGGCGGCATGATGGGCGGATACGGAGGAGTTGGAGGGGGAGCCCTTGGCGGATCCGGAATGATGGGTGGAATGGGAAGTCTCGGGATGATGGGAGGCATGGGTTCCGGGATGGGGAGCATGGGCGGACTCGGCATGATGGGCGGCATGGGCATGTCCGGACAGAACGTCTCGTCCTTCTCCATCTCCACCGTCTGGAACGAAATCTCCCAGTCGGTCAAGTCGATCCTCGGAAGCCAGGGGAATTTTTCAATTGCCCAGTCGGCGGGGACGATCACGGTGACGACCACTCCCCGGATCATGGGGGAGGTGGCCCGCTATGTCCGAGAAATCAACGACTCCCTGTCCCGCCACGTCTGGCTCAAGGTGGAGGTTCTGGACGTTTCCCTCGAGAACCAGAACACGAACAGTTTCAATCTGACGGCCGCCCTGCACGGACTCATGAAAAGCGGATCCCTCGCCGTCACCGGCCAGCCGGGCGTCTTCTCGCTCGCGGGAGCCACTCCGATCACGACCTCGACGCTCACGCTTCCCTCTTCGTCGACGAACGCCGTCATCCATGCCCTGTCCACTCAGGGGAAAGTGTCGGTGGTGACCCGCTCGTTCGTCACGACCCTGAACGACCAGGCCGTCCCCGTCCAGAACGTCCAGAACATCGGATACCTGATGGAAAACCTGGCCGGCATCGCCGGAATCGGACAAAGCACCTTCACCCAGAACATCCCCGGAACTGTCACCGTGGGGTTCACGATGACCCTGGTCCCCCACCTTCTTGACGACAAGGAGATGCTTCTGGGCGTCTCGATCGACGACACGAACCTGAACCAGATGCAGACACTCCAGTCGAACGGCGGATCGATCCAGCTTCCGAACACCTCCCAGAGGTCCTTCATGCAATGGGTCAAGCTGACCAGCGGCGAGACCGCGGTCATCGGAGGGTACGAACAGACCCGACGGGTCTTCCAGCAGAACGGAACGGGGACCCCCTCGAACTTCTGGATGGGGGGAGGCCAGAACGCCGAGACCGTCCGGGATGCGATCGTCATTCTGGTCACCCCGGTCGTGGGGGGATAGAAAAGTGGCTCAGGTTGTCGCCATCGGAAAGAAAAAATATGCGGCCGGTCTTTCCTGGGGCCCGCTCGATCCCGACAAACCTCTTCGCCCCCAGGCGGTGGAGCTCGCGCGGAAGGCAAAGGACGCCTTCTACGTCCTTTACGGAGAAGTGGAACCGATGGTGGGCCATTGCGATGCCCAGAACAGCGTCCGGAAGGGAATGCCGGCCCTGGCCCCACTCGTCGCCGAAATATGGCCCTCCAACACGCTCCTGGCGGTCATCCTGGACGAACGGACCGCGATCGGGATCCAGATCACGAACGGAAACATCTATGACGACGTCGTGGGGCCCCCCTCGGAAATCAGGACCTGGTTCGACGCGCTGCAGGCCGACCGCACCTGGGATCATGCGTCCTCCCCCTGGGGACCCGGGGAGTTTCACCCGAACGCATTCGTCGATCAGATTTCCGACAAAACCTATCGGCCACCGAAGCTCCGGTCCGTCAACGAAAGCCGGGGACTGGTCCTGCGGCTTGGAGTTCTTGTCCTCGCCGCGCTCGTCGTTTTTTTGGGCCTTTCGGCGTTCATCCGGCACAAGAAGGCCATGGAGGAAAGACTGGCCGAAATGTCCCGGCACGTCATCCGTAAGGTCATCCCTCCCTCCACGGTCGTTCCGATCAAATCTTTCGTCCGGGCCTGTCGTGGGGTTCTGGAGCGGATACCGGCAGAGGCTTCCGGATGGGAAGCCCGAACCGTATCTTGCCGGCCGGACGAGATCCGCGTCGTGTGGGTCAGGGACCGGGAGACCAATGGAACGGTCCGGGATCTCGAGAGGAGCCTTTCGGTCCGGGTCTCCCTTCTCGGTCCGGACCGGGCCCGTATGGACCTGCCTTTGTCGGTCCCCGCGACCAGCGTTCCGGTGGTCAATCTTCCGGAGCTTTCCGAGGAAAAAAAGGATCTCGCATCCGTTCTGGAGCAATACGGCCTCAAATATCAGATGGAAGAAGGATCGATTCTTCCGGGACTTTCCGCTTCCGAAACCTCCGAGAGCGATTTCTCGATCGACCTTCCGGAACTTCCCGGAGGACGCTTTTTGAAGGACCTGGCGGGTCTTTCCGGTCTGTCCGCCCGGGAACTTCTGTGGTCGGGGAACGACAGGTGGACTTTGAAAGGAGATCTGAAACATGCGCCCATTGCCTTTAAATCCAAAGGGATTCCTTCCGGGACTCCTCCTTTTGCTTCTCCCGGGGTTGGCCCTGGCGGAAACAGGGAGTCTTCTTCCGCCTCCGCCGGGAAACCTTCCGGTTCCGGAGGGCCGGGTCAACGCGAGACCCTTCGACGTCCAAACGGTCTCACCGGGGGAAACAAACCCGCAGGCGGCCCCTCCGGGACATCCGGTGACGCCGATCGGACCGGGGAATCGGTCGTTCCCCCCGTCCGCCTCCCTCCCGCACGCTGACCGGACCTCTCCCCGGTCCCTCGGGAGACTGTTCGACCTGAAACGGCAGGAAGCCCTCCTGAAACTGGAAATCGCCGTCAAGAAACTGAAGGACGAACTTTCCGGAAAAACGGGGGCGAAATCCCTCAAAACGCCGTCAAAGGGCTCTCCCGTCACAGTGCTTGCCGCAGGTCTTCCGGGTCGCCGGTATGCCGTTCTGGCCTGGCCGGATGGACGCCGGATCCGTGTCCATCAGGGGGAAACCCTACCCGACGGGGAACGCATCGAAAGAATCGACGGATCCGGCGTGACGATCCGCAAAAGGAGCTCCGTCGTCGTCTATCCCTTTGGAGAGGCGGGAGGATCGGGGGGAGACCATTTTCCCGCAATCTCCCGGGGTGGTCCCTTCATCCCTCCGCCCCTCCCTTCCTACGGAGCCCCCCGCCCGATGAGCCGAAACCGTCTCGAAAAAAAACCGCCGGAAATCCTTTCGGACCCCGACGGCACCGTTTCGGCTCCGGAGTCCCTCAGGAACGATCTCGTGGCGTTCGATTCCGGACAGATCCTCGTCCGGGACGAACTGCGGGGACGAAGGGATGTCGACGACTACATCTCAAGGGTTTCGGAATACTTCGAATCTTCGGGCAAACTCTCCGCCCTCGATGTCGCCTACGTTCCGGAGCGGATACTTTCCGATCTGTTCCGGACGCTCCGCAAGGAAGAGGAAGGGACTGATGCGTGGACCGGGAACGAATTCGCGGACGCATTCGACCCGGTGCCCGAGACTCCCCTGAAAACAGAAGACGCTGGTGAAGTTTCAGGGTCATCGCCCTCGTCTTCCGGAGAACTGCAAGGACTGCCTGTCGATCAGGAACCGGAACCGAAAGGCGCGTCTTCCGAAGAATCCGCTCCGGCGGTGCGGAACGATCCCCCCCGCGAGCCTTCCGATCCGGAGTTCGAGTGTCTTTCGAGCCCCGGAAGGAACACGACCCCGATCTTTCTCGCGTCCGCCGAAATCGCTCCGATGGTCCTCCTCATTTCCGACGGCCGGTTTTACGTGTCCCGCGAGCACCGGGACAACCAGCACGTCAACTATTACTCCCGGCATTTCGTTCCGGAACTCTGGTCCAAGGTTTACCCCGACCGGCCCATTCCCAGGCCCCAGTTCGTCTCCTACGAAACCCTGCGAAAAATCCGCCGGGACACCTTTCCGGAGGAACAGGCGAATGGGGACCTCCAGGCCTCCGGGGACGAAGCCCGGAAGGTCCTGGAGATCATCCGGGATGCGGTCGTCCGGAAGGCGTCCGATATCCATGTCCGGATCGAAAAAGACCGAACAAGGATCCTGTATCGCGTCCACGGCTGGCTCAAGCCCGTCCAGACACTGACGCACGACGAAGGGGAGCGTCTGGCCCGGATCGTCTACAACACCATGCTGGATTCCTCCGGCCGGGACACCATGTTCTCCGACAAGAAACCACAGGACGGACAGTTCCGTCAGGACTACCTTCCCAGAGGCATCTTCAACATCCGGGAGTTCCATGCCCCGACGCTGGGCGCGGGACTCGGGACGGTGACGATGGTCCTGAGGCTCCAGTACGGCTCCGGAGGCGAGGCCGCCGAGGTCACCGATATCGACACCCTGGGATACGACGCACGACAACTGGCCCAGATCCGCTTCCTGATGGGGCTCTCCCACGGGATCATCCTGTTCGCCGGTCCCATGGGATCCGGAAAAAAGCACCACCATGGCCTCGGTGCTCGCGATCGTCCTGGCCATGAATCCGGTGGAGGAAGGTCGGGGATTGCACCTCGTCACCCTGGAAGATCCTCCGGAATACGTCATTCCGACCGCCAGCCAGATCGCCGTCCCGGGAGGAAAATTCTCGGAAGTTCTGGGACGCATCATGCGCTTCGACGCGAACATCCTGATGATCGGGGAGATCCGGGACGAGGCCACGGCGGAGAAGGCGATCGAGGGGGCCATGAGCGGGCACGTGGTCTATTCGACCGTCCACACGAATGATGTCCTTTCCATTCCGCGAAGGCTCGACGGCTTGAAGGTCCGCCGGGATCTCCTGGCCGATCCGACGATCTTCCGGGGAATGGTCTGCCAAAGACTCATTCCCGTCCTTTGCCGGGAATGCCGGATACCCGGATCCGAAGCGGAAGCCTCCGGGCTTCTGGTCGGAGACCTGAGCGACCGGATCGCACAGGTCGGACTGCCTCCGGAATGCGTTTTCTTCCGGAGAAGGGAGGGATGCCGACACTGCGAAAACCAGGGAATCGTCGGGCGCACGATCGTGGCGGAGATCCTCATTCCGGACCAGGAGATCCTGAATCTTGTCGCGGGTGGCCGGATGACGGAAGCCTGGCGTTATTTTTCGAACGATCTCGAAGGACGGACGATGATGGATCATGCCATCGAAAAAATCCGGTCCGGGGATCTGGATCCCCGGGACGTGGAATCCCGTCTGGGGTGGCTCCATAAAGGCATCCTCGACCGAAAGGCGGTCCAGGGCATTGTCGGAGGATTGTCGTGAGAGGAACGAACGTCACTGGGTTTCTTTTTTCGCTCAAAAAGAAGTTGTCTTTCCCGGCCACCGTCCGCAGGAAATTCTATGCGGATCTCGCCTCGATCCTCCGGACGGACGGAACGATGAGTCCGGTCCAGATCCGCACGGCTATCGACGAATTCCGGCGGCTTCCCTCCGCTCCCAAGGCCGCTCTTCGGGAGATTTCGGCCGGCCTCGGACGGGGCCTCGACTTTTCCCAGGCCATCAGGAACCTCGCGCCCGAATCGGAAACGCTGATCCTTTCCTCGGCCGAGGAGACCGGGGATCCGGGAACGTTCGTCCGGCTTCTGAAAACCCTCGCCTTCAACATGGAAGAAACCCGGAAGATCCGGAAATCCTTCCTGGGATCCGTCCAGTATCCGGTCTTTCTCCTCCTGAACGCCGGAGGGTTGATCGTCTATTTCTCGGACTCGGTTTTTCCGATGATTTTCATGGCCCTCAAGGTCGATCCCGCCCGTTTGTTCGGATTCGCCCGGTTCTCCTACGATTTTTTCACGTTCGTCCGGAATTTCTGGTTGATCGTCATGCTGCTCCCCATCCTGATGATATTGCTTGTCTGGTGGTCGTTGCGGCTCGACTTTCCCGGCAGGAAATTTCTGGACCGGATTCCTCCCTGGTCGATCTACCAGATGCTGCTGGGAACCGAATTCCTGACGGGACTGTCGGCGATGCTCGAGGCGGGTATCCCCGTCATACGGGCCTTCGACCAGATCCGGAGACAGTCGTCCCCCTATCTCCGGGCCCGAATCGAACCCGTCATGCGGATCTACAAACGGACGGGAAAACTCGGAGAAGCGATGGATCGGGCCGGAACCGGATTTCCCTCCCGGGAAATCATCGTCCGTCTCACCATCCGGGAAGGGTATGGCGACCTCGGAGGGGCCCTTTCCGAATTTTCCCGCGACTGGAAGGAGGAAGGACTTCCGAAGATCGAACGCCAGGCCCAATATCTGAACTATTGGGCGCTGGCTCTGGCCGCGGGAACCATCGGCATCCTGATCGGAGGCATCTTTCAGATCAACCAGCAGGCGCTGGCCGGATTCAGGTTTTAGATTTTAACTAATAATATGGTATATTAAGATAACATTTTTAATTCAGGAGGAACCCCATGGCTCTCGCAGAACGGCAAAATCCCCGCTTTCCCCGGACAGCGTCCATCTTCTGGCGTTTTTTGAAAGACCAGAGAGGGCTCGGCCCTGCAGACCTCCTGGGACCGATCTTCTGGGTCGCTCTTGTCGCCATCGTCCTCGGAGGCATCGTCGGTCTTTTCATGATGGGCCGCGGAAGCACGGCGAGTCTCATTTCGGCTTCGGGAGCCTTCGAAATCCAGTCGGGCGTCCATGAGACATCCTCCCTCGGAAACTACGGGTCGGGAGACCTGACGTCGGCCCTCATCCAGGCCAAGGCCGTCCCGACAAACATGATCGTCCCGGGAAACACCTCGACCCTTCAGGGGCCTACGGGGGTGGCCTACTATACCGTGACGGGGAACGTTACCACATTTTCGATCACCCTGGCGGGGCTCACGGATTCCGAATGCATGAAGGTCGCCGAGCAATCCACGACGGGGAATTCCTGGATTTCGGTGTCCGTCAACGGGTCGACCATCATGCAGCCGGCCACCCTCCAGATGGTCCAGGGGGTCTGCTCGGGGGGGACGAATTCCATTACATGGACATCGGACTAAAGGAGGAGACGAAGATGCCCATCCATCAAATCCGGATTTATGTCGCCGATTGGCATCTCAAGCCGGAAGATATCCTGGATGTTTTCCGGAACCACGGAGATCCGATTTCCGGGAAGGAAGCCGAGCGATTCGCCGAATTCCTCGACTACAAGGATCCGGTCCTGGTCGCAGGTCTCACCGAGTGGGACCTCGAACGGGGAAATCCCCTGTTCCATGCGTACCAGGCCTTTGCGGAAGACACTCCCTCCGTCCGGATCAACGTGATCGAACCCGAGACGAAAAACGGCCAGGATCTGGTCGACAAGGGTCTTTCGCTCCGGAAGACGCCCTTTTGCGGAACGGTCGGAATTCCTCCCCGGGAGGTCGTCCGTTTTGGAACCCTCTCGGGAGAAGAGTCGAAGCGGCCGACGCCCTTCGATTCATGGTACGTGATCCGTCCCTACGATCTGGACGGGTTTCAGGCCTTCAGTCTTCACAAAAAAGGCAAAGAGCAGACGATAGAGATCGGTGTTTATCCGACTCTGGAAAAGGCCGTGGCAAAAGCCGACTCCGCTCCTGTAACCCCCTTCGCCCTGTTCTCGAATGATTCTCCGGCGTGGCTCATTTTCGACAACGGAGGAAAAACCTTCGACCGGTATACGCTTTTTGTCCGGAGTCCTGAGGGGGTGGATGCCTACGCACTTTCGTTCAATGCCGACAGCCCCCAAGGGGTCTGCCAGTTCGTCGACCGGTATTCCAGGAGAACGATTCCCGTCAGTCCCGAGATTTCTGAGTGGGTTCCCGTTTCTCCCGAAGAAATCCCGCTCGAAGCCAGGGGAACCGTGGCGAGAATCCTGGGAGAATACGGCCATCCCGTTCCGGAAGGCTTTTCGGCCCACGAATCGGCGTTATCTCCCGAACCTGGCGTCTGAACCTCATGTACATCCTTGTTTTTTCCCTGATTGCTCTCCTGGCCGGGGGAATCGCCTGGGAAGGGAGTCACAATGCGAGTCTGCTTTCCTTCTCTCCTCCAGCCATCACGAATCTCAAGGGATCCCAGGACGCCACTCTTTTCGAACTCTACCGGGAGGCGGTGAACAATTACGTCTCCGCCCACCCGGGATTTTCCGGAACGGTTCCGGTGGGAGTCTTAAATCTTCCGGCCGGAACCGTCGTTCCTCCCGGTTTTTCGAATGCGGTCTCGAATGGTACGGCCTGGACCTGGATGTCTCCGGGAGCGGGAGTTTCTCCATCCGCGATCCTGGGACCTCTTTCGAAAAAGTCCGCCGGATCTTTGTTGGTCGGCCTGAACCAGAACGGGACCCTGTTTTCCCCGATGACGGGTTCGACGGGGATCCCGGTGCCGTCCTCTGTCCCGAACAGCTCACTGGCATCCCTCTGGGAGATCTCGAGTCCGAGTTCCCCTCCACCTCCTTCCGAAACGTGGCCCCAGGAACAATCTTCCTCCTCCAGTTACAACGCTTACGACGGAACGACACAGCGTGTCTGCTTCCAATACGGGTATTACTGTACAAGAGGGGGCACCCCCACCTGCCGATATTATCGCGGTCGGAAATACTGCTATTGTCGGGGTCGCTATAACTACTATCGTTTCGGCTGCATCAGTTGGTCGACCCAATATCAATGGGCGAGTTACCATTGCACGAACTCCGACTGGATTTTTCAGCCGGGAGGATCCCCTTCCGATCCGTCCTCCTCTTGCATTCAAACCAGTATCTGGTGGGAGAATTCTCCGTCAA